>ERZ808049.368-NODE-368-length-26325-cov-11.691634_pt1 | contig 26325 bp, 26 predicted proteins | sample MGYA00380198_ERZ808049 | MGnify/ENA primary metagenome ERZ808049 (study PRJEB31490, sample SAMN06133414) | mouse gut metagenome | isolation source: Z2_2 | host: mice | place: China: Chengdu | collected 2015-05 ...
AGTATTACAAGGTCCTGAATATCTTGGCTCACAACCTGGAATATAACCTTGAATGAATCTTCCAGTTAACTCATAACGGGCTCGTGGTTTTGCTGATGTTCCTAATTTACTTAAAATAATTCTACATACATCATGTCCTGATACGTATTGAATTCGCTGACATTTATCAATTGTTTCAGCAATAATACCTATTCCAATTAAAATCCATTCTGGTATAACTCTAGTTGTAGGTGGTTGATTTAAATCAGATTCAAAGACATTATAATAATCTTTTAGGACTATTTCACCGTTTGTCATATAAATTGCTTCTACACCATCTTCATATATAATTACAACATTTCCATCTTCGTCAAGATACTGTGTTTTAATTTCAGATGACTGCATTCTACATGTTGAACAACTTGGCTTTGCAGCAACACCAATAGGAGCGATAGCAATAATCAATGAACATGCAGTGAATAAACAAATTAATACTTTTGATATGTGTTTTAACATAATTATCTCACCTTTCATTTATTGGGTTCTTTTTTATTATTATTTTATTGTTATTTCCTACTTATATTATATGATAACTTTTAATAATTAGTAGTCTGTTTTGTTATTCCTATCTATGTTATAATAAAATAGTGGGGTATTTTTATTCTCCCATATATAAGCTTAACAATAAAGAACAGGAACTATATGTTGCTTTTTTACATATTAACAACCATGCCTTTCCGCTTCGCTTCAAGGCACACATGAGTGTCGACTTCGAGTTGGTAAATTAATCATTGTCTATTAGTTAATCTTTAGTGCTAACCTTTCAGTCAAGGCTTCTTTCTTCATCTTTCTAGAAAGGAGCTTTATTTATAGAAATTGTTTATCCTCGTGTTTGTGGTATTGATGTACACAAATCTTTTATCGTTGCGGTTATCTGCATCTCTGAATCTGTCAAACCACGCTATCTTAAAAAAGACCTTATCCACCATTTAGCCTCATCAAGTTTCTGTTCGTACGCTCAAAAGAATTGTTACACCACTTCCTTCACCCATGACATCACTATCAACAGCTTGTGGTTCACTACACTTGGCGGTAACTACCTGTGGTTGGTTTATCTCCAACTGAATTCATGCCATTCCTGGCACACGAAATAAAACCAAGGTTCCTGAGCCTTGATTTTTTGTTACTTATTTAGTATATTTTACTGCTTTTAATCCTCTAAAACCATTGATTTCTCGTTGCTACATAACACCAAATTTTCAACATATGAAAACTATTTTTGAAATTATACGATATTATAATTGTGTCCCAAATATCTATAATAGTATTCGTTTTCCCGTATAGAATACAGATATTAAAAGCCCTTTGTCCCAAAAGGTTTTTTCCTTTTATAATAATTGTTAAAAATAATTATGAGCGAGTTTATGAATATAAAAAATAAAAAGAAACAAAATTACAAAAATTAGAAAATGCGTTAAGAGTATTACCAGCAAAGATCAATAGCGTATACTATAAACACGATATCCAGAAGACAAGGCAGATACTACAGAATAATAAAATATCATATTACTTGACCTTTATACCTTATATTTGTACTTTAATAATAGAAAGCGCTTTCTTTATTGCTGTAATTTATTTTACAAAATAATAAAAAGCGAGAGCTATAGGATGGAGAAAAAATGAATAAAAAAATTATATAGTATTTACTCTGTATATCGATTTTATGTATAGTTTTTTTCAAAATTTCTGACAAACAAATTTATACTGACAATTCTAATGTTATGACTTTAGAAGAAGCTATTAAATTGATAAACGATAGAGTAAACTCAAAAAAGAAAACTAAATTTTTAACTATAAACGAACCATATGTATACCCAATATTACCAGGAACAAAAGAGTGGGAGAGTTTTAAATCTAAAAGTGAAATGATGGATGCATGTCAAATACCATCTGAAATAGTTGTCGCTATGTCAACAAAAGCCTTAACTCTTTCAGTTATAAATCATCCATTACTAGATACTGAGGTTCTTTCTTATGATGATTATACACAAGGCCTTGATTCTTTTGTATCTGATTTTGATGCAGCAAAAGTATTATTAGAAAGGGAAGATTTTGCAATTAATTTAGCAAAAATATATTTAGATACACCTGTTTTAAATAAAGAAGAATATAAAGAACAACATTCTAACTTACAAGTTACTATGTTAGATTTCACTGTAAAAGAAACAGTTTTAGCAGTTCCACAAGTATCTAACTTATTAAAAGAAGACGAAGCTGAAGCATTAATTGTAATAGCAGAAAATAAAATGAAAGAAAAATCAGAAAACAAAGAGACGTACGGTACCTCAGTTAACACCTTTTTTACAGTAAGAGCTGCCGTTTCTGGAAAAAGTAATAGAAATAATTGTCAACTGTTTTAACTCTCAGGGATTCTTATGTTGTTATTACTATTTCTGATGCAAAATTTACCGTTCAACAAAAAGAATACCCTCAAAGCATCAGCAAGTAAAAATGTATAGTACAATCAAAATAGGGACAAGACCTTATAATGAAACATAACAAAAGTTATTCTCCATACAATAATTCTAGAACCATGTGAAACAAGATAAATTAATATAATAAAAAAGGTTAAGACAATTAATGATTCTCCATATTTGCAAAAAGTTTTCAAAAATGAAACTCTAAGATAGAATAGGGTTTATACAACCCTATTTTTCTGTAAAGTGTAAAAAGTATCATTCAAAGCCATAGGGTAGAGAATGATATTTTTACTTTACAGAAACAACTATCTTTGATGATTAATTGTGTCAATGATTATTTTATCAATTTGGGTGTAGTTAATCATCTAGTGTGATCCTATAGCGTGATACACTTTTGGCATAAAATTATAAAAAATCAGAATATTTTAAAATCAAAACTGTTATAAAATATGGATTTTACAAACAAAATAACTACTATAAATTACTTCTAGTATAGAATATAGATATTAATATTCCTTCGTCCTAAAAGTTTTTTTCCTTTTATAAAAACTGTTAAAAATAATTATGGATGAATTTATGAATCTAAAATATTAAAAAAACAAAATTACGAACATTAGAGAATAAATTAAAAATACTTTGGTAAATACCAAAGATCAACAACGTATTGTAGACTGCAACCATGAAATACATAAGCAAAAACAAATACTACTTAGTATTAATAACTATTAAAATATTGCATTATTTAACTTTTAAACCACATATTAGTATTTTAATATTAAAAGTATTTTCTTTATCATTATTACAAATGGTAAATGATAGTTATGGGATATAAAATGAAAACTAAAAAAGGCACTTTCGTGCCAATATATATCTATAATATTATCTAATTCCTCATCTAAAATATCTTCATCCATATTATACTATAACTTTTTTTAATTTCTTTTCAAATTCTCGACGTGGAAACATCACTACTGCACCACAGCCTAAGCATTTAATTTTAATATCTGCACCCATCCTGATTATCTGCCATTGATTTGATTTTTTACATGGGTGAGTTTTTTTCATTTCTACTATATCATTTAACTTATAATCCATCTTATCCCTCATTTCGTTTATAAAAAGCCTCAATAGTATTTTGCAATAACATTGTTATTGTCATTGGCCCAACCCCACCAGGAACAGGAGTAATTGCTTTTACTTTATCTTTTACATCCTCAAAATCTACATCACCGCATAATTTATTATTTTCATCTCGATTAATTCCCACATCTAAAACAATAGCATCATCTTTTATATATTCGTGATTAAAAAACTTTGGTTTACCAATTGCTGTGATCAAAACATCGGCACGTGAGCATATCTTTTTTAAATCTTTAGTTTTACTATGTGCTATTGTTACAGTAGCATTTTTTTGTAAACATAATAACGCTACTGGCTTACCAACAATATTACTTCTACCTACAACAACAACCTCTTTACCATCTAAATCATAATTAATTTTCTCTAATAAAACCAGCATTCCCTTTGGTGTACATGGTACTAAAGAATTTTGTCCTAAAAAAAGGTTTGCTACATTATGTGGATGAAAACCATCAACATCCTTATCAAAGGCAATTGCATTAAGTACCTTTTCTTCACTAATATGTTTAGGTAAAGGTAACTGTACTAAAATACCATCAACAGTTTCATCATTATTTAAAATTTCTATTTCTTCTAATAACTGTCTTTCACTAAATGATGAATCATGTTTTATAATTTCTGATTCTATCCCTATATAATCGCACCCTCGCTCCTTATTACGTACATAAGTTAAGCTAGCTGGATTATCTCCTATTAGAATAACAACTAATTTAGGCATACGTGAATAATTTTTTCTTATCGTTTCAACATCATTTTTTAATTGGTCTTTAATTTTTAAAGCAATTTCCTTACCATTTATAATCATTGATAAATCCCCCTTAAACTATTAAATTCAATTATACCAAAATATCACTCACATGCAACTACTATATGATTTCTTTAAGATATTCCTGATACTCCATTAAAATCATCTCTAACTGTTCATAAGTATCTATTTTTGATAATTCATTTTTTACCCTTGCAGAAGATTTTAAACCTTTTATATACCAAGGAGCATGTCCTCTCATTTGAAACATTGCTACTTTTTCAGGTTCAATTTCCATTAACCTTTTAGCGTGTGCTAAACACTGTGCGATTTTTTCTTGATAAGTTGGTTCACCTATTATTTGACCAGTTTGCAATGATTCTACCACTTGTTTAATCAACCAGGGATTACCTAAAGCTGCACGACCAATCATCACAGCATCTACATTTGTTTCAGCAAACATTTTATGAGCATCTTCGACAGTTTTTATATCTCCGTTACCAATTACAGGAATCTTTAAAGCTTCCTTAACTTGACGAATAATTTCCCAATCAGCATGCCCCTCATACATTTGTGAACGAGTTCTACCATGAATTGCAATTGCACTAGCACCTGCTTTTTCAATCAACTTAGCAACTTCAACAGCATTAATATGATCTTTATCAAAACCACTACGAATTTTTACTGTAACAGGCTTTGATACATTTTCAACAATTCCTTTTACAATCTCATAAATTTTATCAGGATACAATAATAATTTACTACCCGCATCAGCCTTTAATACCTTATTTACAGGACAGCCCATATTAATATCAATAATATCACAATTAGAATGTTCATCAATATATTTAGCAGCTTTAACCATAGTTTCTACTTCACCACCAAATAATTGAATACTAACAGGATGTTCTCCTTCATCAACTTGAAGCATATCAATAGTCTTATTATTTCCATAACATAACGCTTTATCACTAACCATCTCTGAATAGACTAATCCAGCACCAAAATCTTTTATTATTTTTCGAAAAGCCATATTAGTAATACCTGCCATAGGTGCCATTACAACTGGATTTTTAATTTCTATATCTCCTATTTTAAACATTAACTCACTCCTCATTGGTATCTTATCAATTATTTAAAAAAAAATAAATATAAATGTTTAAAAATATTTAACCTGTTCATAATAATTACAGATAACTTACACTTCCCCGCTATTTTCCTCCCCGAAATAGACGTAAGTTATCGAGTTAGTTATATTCCTAAATATGTTGGTAAACCAAATAAAAGAAAGGCTTCCCCCGCCTTTCTTTTATTTTATATAGTCACTATAAAAAAGAAGAAAACATACCATTTTCTCCTCTATATATCATTAATAATCCCTTTTAATTCCTCTTCACTAAAATTATATTCTGTATTACAAAATTGACAATGAAGCTGACAACCATGATCTTTTTCAATCATTGAATTTAGCTCATCTTTACCAATAGTAATTAATGCTTTAGAAAGTTTATCTTTAGAACAATCACATTTAAAATATAAATCTTGTTTTTCTGTAATCTCAACATCATTAAATAAAAGTTCTAAAATCTCTTCAGGCGTTTTTCCATCATTAATCAACTGAGAAACAGGAGGACAATTTTTAACCGCATTTTCTATATAAGTTATATCCTCCTCAGTAGCCTCTGGTAATAACTGAATAATAAATCCTCCTGAAGCTAAAATCTCATTAGTATCATTAACCAGTACCCCAACCGAAACTACAGACGGTGTTTGCTCACTAACTGCAAAATAATAACTAAAATCATCACCAATTTCTCCAGTTTGTAAAGGTACAGAACCTGTAAAGGGTTCTTTCAAGCCCATATCTTTGATAACCTGCAAAGTCCCTTCATGGCCTACTGCTACTCCCACAGCTAATTTACCAGTATCATTATAAGTATAATGAACCTCAGGATTAGCAACAAACCCCTTAATATTACCATCACCATTAGTAACACAAATCATTGTTCCAATTGGTCCACCGCCATTTATAACAACAGTCATTTTTTCATTATTTTTATTCATTTTTGCCATCATTAAAGTAGCAGATATCATTCTTCCTAAAGCAGCTGATGCCGTTGGCCATAAACTATGATCCTTTCTAGCAACTTCAAGTAATTTTGTAGTACTACAAGCAAAAACTCGACAGTTCTTGCTATTAACTAAACCTCTAACTAAATAATCTTTCATATTCCCTTCTCCTTATAAAAACACTATAACCGATGATAAAATCATTGGTATAATCATACATAAAACAATAAATAATATAAATACTTTCTTTCCTCGTTCATTCATTTTCTCACCTCTAAATATGAAAAAAAGCGGTAACCGCTTTATTTCATATCATCTAATAAATCATCAGCATCATCAAATGAAGGTGTATTGTCATCAATAGAACTATTTTCATCCAAACTATGATCTGCAGTCCCATCATGCCGGTCTAACATTTGACCTGTATTAAATAACGCTTCAATTTGTTCACCTGCTAAAGTTTCATGTTCTAATAAAGCATCAGCAATAGTTACTAATCTATCTTTATTAGCTTCAATTATTTCTTTTGCCTTAGCATAACATTCATCAATAATCTTACGAACCTGAACATCAATTTCATATGCAATTTGACCAGAATGAGAATTACTATGTTGTGTATAATCTCGACCTAAAAATACATTCCCTTGTTCAGAATCATACTTAATTGGCCCTAACTCAGACATTCCTAATTCTGTAACCATCATTCTTGCAATTCTTGTTGCTTGTTCAATATCATTATGAGCTCCAGAACTTACATCTCCAAAGAAAATTTCTTCAGCTACACGTCCACCCATAAATCCTGCTATATTAGCTTCTAATTGTGCTTTAGTTTGGAAATAAGTTTCCTCTTTAGGCGTCATCAAATTATAACCACCTGCTTGCCCACGAGGTACAATAGTAACTTTTTGTACCTTATTAGCATCTTCTAAGGTTAAACCTAATACCGCATGTCCAGCTTCATGATAAGCAACTAAACGACGTTCTTTTTCACTATATTTACGAGATTTCTTCGCTGGTCCACCCATTACACGGTCAACCGCTTCATCAATATCTGCCATTGATATAACTTTATGATCTTCACGAACAGCTAATAAAGCTGCCTCATTTAATACATTTTCAAGCTCTGCACCTGAAAAACCTGGTGTTCTTTGAGCAATATTACTAAAATCAACATCAGGAGCAAACTTTTTATTACGTGCATGTACTTTTAAAATTTCTGTACGTGCATTTTTATCAGGATTAGCTACCTGAATTTGGCGGTCAAAACGTCCTGGACGTAATAATGCAGGATCCAAAACATCAGCACGGTTAGTTGCTGCCAAAATAATAATTCCTTCATTACCACTAAATCCATCCATCTCAACTAATAATTGGTTTAATGTTTGTTCACGTTCATCGTGTCCACCGCCCATACCAGTTCCTCTTTGACGACCTACAGCATCAATTTCATCAATAAAAATAATACATGGAGCAGTTTGTTTAGCTTTTTTAAACATATCACGTACACGTCCAGCACCAACTCCGACAAACATTTCCACAAACTCAGAACCAGATATTGAATAATATGGGACACTAGCTTCACCAGAAACTGCTCTTGCAAGTAATGTCTTTCCTGTACCTGGTGGCCCAACTAATAATACTCCTTTCGGTATACGGGCTCCCATCTGTGCAAATTTCTTAGGATTTTTCAAAAAAGCTACTAATTCTTTTAGTTCTTCTTTTTCCTCATCTGCACCAGCAACATCGGAAAATCTTGTTTTTTGATTTTTTTCTAATTTAGCTCTTGAATTACCAAAATCAAAAGCTTTAGCATTTCCACCACCTTGAGACATCATTCTAAAAATAAAGAACATACCTCCAAGTAATAATACATATGGTAGAATATTAGCTATGATTCGCATAAACATACCACGATCATTAGCATCTACAATTGTAGTTTCAATTCCTTTTTCATTTAAAAGACTAGTTAATGATTGCATCTCAGCTTCAGTATTAGGAATAGTTGTCGTAAATTCAACTTCTATTGATTTACCATCAGCTTTCTTTGTATACTTACCCGAAACATCAACGACTAACGAAGAAGGAACTATCTCAACTTCCTTAATCTTTTCATCTTGTACTACTTCCACAAATTCACTGTACTTAATTTCTTTACTGTTACTTTGATTCATAAAAGTAACAAGTCCTCCAATTAAGACTAGTACTAATAACCAGGGAAGAATTGACTTTAATAATCCATTCTTATTGTTCATAAACTCTCCTTACTTATAACATTCTTCTTTTAAAATACCAACATATGGTAGTTGGCGATACCTTTCATTAAAATCCAATCCATAACCAACAACAAAAGCATTAGGAATAGTAAACCCAATATAATCAGCTTTCATATCAATAACTCTTCCTTCTGCTTTATCTAACATTGTAACAATTCTCACACTATTAGCTCTACGTTTTAAGAGCATTTCTTTAACATTATATAATGTCTTTCCTGTATCAAGAATATCTTCAACAATTAAAATATTTTTACCTGTTACATCTTCTTTTAAATCCTGTTTAACTACAAGTGTTTTTGACTCAACACCATCATAACTGCTAACATTCATATAATCAAATGTTACATCACTATTCAAATGTTTTGAAAGTTCTGCCATAAAAGGAACAGATCCTTTTAATAATCCTACTAATAAAACTTCTTTACCCTCATAGTCTTTATCAATAATCTTTCCTAACTCTTTACATTTTGCACTGATTTGTTCTTCAGTAATTAAGATTTCCTTTATATTCTTATGCATCCTGCTCACTCCTAATCATATATGCCTATAATTTTACCACATATAAATTAGGTTTTGAATATAAATACCTAATATTTTTTGCAAGATGTGGTACAAGAATAATCATTCCCTGACTATTTTCTACAACTGGCCAAGTTTCTCTTTTACTTTTAGGGATTTTATTATCAATATATAGACGTGATACTTTTTTAGTCCCACCTGCAGTATCAATTACATCCCCAGGTCGAAATGGTCTTATCGTAATAGGAAAATCCTCTTTTGTCAAATAAATACCTTCATTTAGATGACCTTCTTTACTTAAATAAAAGTACTCATTTTTATCATAAACTAATTGATCATATTTTAAACAGTAGCTTATACTATTTTTTAATTTTGAAACATGTATATTATTATATTCTTTTATGAACCTAATATTAACAGGTAAATTCATTTTAATATTTGGTTTATTACTTTTAATTTGTTTAATAACTTCTTTAATTAAAGTATCACTAATTAAAGGTGGATAAACGATTTCTTTAATTATTTCATAGATAAATTCCTCTAAAAGATCACTAGGAATAATCTGATAATCAATTTTATTTTGATTATGATACATATCAAGATATTTCTTTAGTTTTTTTACATTACTTAAATATCTTTGATTATGCTGTTTTGCATTATATAATAAATCACTTATCTGCTGCTCAGTATAATTCTTTAACGTTATATTACGAATATAATCACGAGTAAACTCAGTTTCAAAGTTTGTATAATCATCACGATATCTTACATTATTATCATGACAATAATCTCGTAATACTTGTTTTTTAATATTTAAAAATGGTCTCAAAATAGTTAATCCCCACACTTCGCTAATATCTTTGATTCCTAAATACCCCTTAGTATTATGACGTTGTATCTGCATAATTATATTTTCAATTACATCATCTAAATGATGAGCTAAAACGACTTTCTTAACCCCATATTTACAAGCTATTTGATAATAAAATTCATAACGAAGTTTTCTTGCCTGACTTTGAAAGTTATCTTTCCCATATTCTTCTTTATTTATTTCACGAACATACAATGGTATCTGATATTTACTGCAATAATTTGAAACCGTTTCTTGATCAAGATCACTATCATCTCTTAAATGATAATTAACATGACAAACAACGACTTTAATTCCCTTATTATACATAGCATCTAATAATGCCATTGAATCACAGCCCCCAGACACCCCTACTATATATAACTGATTTAAATCTAATAGTTTTTCTAAATCCATCATTTCATCACCTCAAATATCTTCACTATTATAACAAATAATCCTTTTAATAACATATTAATTTTAAACTTTCAAAGAAAAAGATCGTTAATAAACGACCTAATTTAAATCTTCCACTGCTTTAACTATTTTAATTACAACAATACTTATATCATCCAGATTATTCTCTTCCAAAACTTGATTCATTAATAGAGTAGATATCTCTTGAGGATGCAATCGATTAAATAATTTAATATTTTTATTAATTATTTGTTCAAATCTTTCCCCAGTTCCATCACTAGACATAATAATAAGATCATTATTATTTAATAACATTTCATAACTTGACATCTTTAATTTAGAAACAATTCCTACTGGTAAAGAATTAGTAGCAATTTTTTCAACAATTCCATTTCTAATATGATAACTTGGATTAGCTCCATATTTAATTAGTTTCATTTTTGCATTAGCAAGATTAATATTGCATAAATCTAATGTTGTAAACATATCATTTCTATTTTTTATTTTTAATAACGCATTAATAGAGTCAATTGTGTCTTTTAAACTAATTCCATTTAAAATCAATTTAGATAATACTTCTAAAGTTAATTTACTTTCAGTAGCTGCCATTTTCCCTTGACCCATTCCATCACTTAAAGCTAAATAATGAAGATTATCCTGATGAAAAGCACTAAATGAATCTCCACAATTTAATGGTTCTAAAGAATATTGTTGAATTCCAAATTGTAGAGAATAGTTTTGTTGGTGTTTTAAAACTATTGATGTATATCCTAAATGATGCATAGAATCTTGTATTGAAATAACTTCTAACGACTCATTTAAATAATTTTCAATAATTGGAACAAGTTCATTAACTACCTCATTGCCACTTATATCCATTAATCCTATTTCTAATGTATAAACATCTAATGATATTTGATGTTTATACAAATATGTAATATTAAATTGATATCCTAATAAGTGTTCTTTTAATTGATCATCACCAAATGGTGTCTCTTCTAAAGAATTACTAAAATTATCAAAAACTTCACTTAATAATGAAAACTCATAAAATAAATCCTTTTTCAAATGCGAATTCTCTTGATTAACTCTTTTTATTTTTTCATAACTTTCCTTATATTCATTAATTCCATTTAAAAACTTATCTGGACTAATACAATTACTTTTTATATATTTTAGATCCTCATCACTATATTTTGATTTAAACCCTTTATTTATCAACTTACCCAATCGACTCACACTACCATCCTGGTAGAAACATAAATCACGGCTAGGACAATGTAAACACACATCCTCATAGACATACCCAACAAATTCTCCTACATTAACATCTCGATTTGCTTCTTGAAATATATTTGTCAATTGCTTGAATAAAGAGGCGAATGTATTAGCACGTTGAATTAATTTATTACGACTTGTAATATTTTTATAATCATCGCTAAGCAACTTTGGTTTTCGTTTGAAAGTAGGGACGAATAAAAATAAAGCTGCGCTTACTACTATAATAAAATTATGATAGTAGTAATCATACTCTATGAAAAATGGAAGAATTAAATGACTTAAAATATACAATGTTGAACAAATTAATTTGTTTTGGGGCTTATACATAAAGAAAATACTAAACGGAAGGATTAGTGATAGTATTTCATCTTTAAGTAAAGGATTAATAAACATTAATATGATAGATACATATAAAATTGTGGGCATAGTTCTATTTATATTTAAATAATATACACTTAATAATAAATAGAATCTAAGTAATATCATCATATACAGCTGATTTACTTCCAATAAAGAAATGATGGCTAACATTATCATTACTGAAAGAATCATCATTCGTTTATTTGTATATACTTCAATTGTGTTATGAATAAAGAGAGGGACCACTTCTAAGCATAATAAACTATGTATTAATGTAAAGGATAGGATTACTAATACTTCTATATAGTTATATTTATATATGTATAAAAAAATTAAACTTACTAAAGTAATTATCAGGGCAATATATTTACTTTTAACAAATTTAAAATGCATCACTATTTGCATAAGTATTATACTAGTAAGAGAAATTAGTAATAACATATAGTTTTCGTAGGACAGGTATGTTGTTAAAACTAATGCACTCAAATATACAATTATATGTCGGTATCCACATATAAATGATATTACTAGCATAGGGAGTACAAAACATAATGATGTATCATATATTTGTATTAAGCTTAGAAAGAGGGTTAATACAAAAATTGAAATATAAGTCATTCTAATATTCTTTATTTTTATTTTCGTCTTTTCTACTGACAAATCCATTTCATTCACCTCGTACTATTGATTATATGGATTTATCAATAAATAATTTGTCGTTTTTTAACCTTAATTACAAACATCTAAATAATTATTAATATTAACATATAAATTAAGCTACTTTTTTAAATAATAGTAAAAAAATTAGAAAAATAATTAGCCTGACACTTCTAAACATTAAACTCTCATAAAACATCTTTCTAACAGACATCTACTAATAATAGAAAAAAATATCCAAAATAATAAACTATATAAAATGTTTATAAATTGATATAATTATTCATGATGAAATCGAAATTAGAATTAAAGGAGATAAATATGAAATCAGTTTTACTTATAGGACAATCAAATATGGCAGGGCGTGGATTTTTACATGAAGTCACACCTCTCTATAATGAAAACATTTTTATGTTAAGAAATGGAAGATGGCAGATGATGTCTGAACCAATTCATTTTGACAGAGCAGTTGCTGGTGTTGGATTGGCAGCATCATTTGCACAAGAATGGTGTAATGCAAACAAAAATGAGAAAATTGGATTAATCCCTTGTGCAGAAGGAGGAAGTTCTATTGACGAATGGAATGTTGAGGGGGCTTTATTTCGTCATGCAATCAGCGAAACAAAATATGCTATGGAAAATAGTGAATTAATTGCAATATTATGGCATCAGGGAGAAAGCGACAGCCATAGTGAACAATATAAAAACTATTATCAAAAACTAAATGTAATAATAAATTCATTTAGAAAAGAATTAGGGGCTTTAGAAGTTCCATTTATTGTTGGAGGGTTAGGGGATTATTTAGGGAAATCTGCATTTGGTTTAAGTTGTACTGAATATAAACTGGTTAATCAGGAATTACTTCGATATGCCAAAAATAATGATAATTGTTATTTTGTAACTGGAAAAAAATTGTATTCAAACCCAGATGGTATACATATTAATGCAGAATCTCAAAGAAGATTTGGTATAAGATATTTTAAAGCCTATCAAACAAAATCAAATATAAACACCCCATTAAAAGATGAAGCAGAAATTGTAGCAGCATATTATGAAAAAGAACACACCACTACTGAAAAAAGATATATGGCATTAGAGCAATTTACATTAGGAAAACTATCTTTAGAAGAAGTAATGAAATTTTTAAAGTAAACATATGACAAGTGATAGTAAACCTCATTCTTTAAAAAGAAAGACAATTCATTTATTCCAAAAATAATTGTCTTTTTCTTTAAAAAAATTTAAGTATAGACAATTACCATTATATAATAGATAACTTCTAATAGGATATATATTATATCTAATAAATGTAGTAGAGTTGCATTCCAAAAAAACATACTAACAAAATAACCTAGTATTAAGACAGCAAAAGAATATTACATAGCTGCTAATTATTCATGTAAACAGCAACATACAATTTACTAATAAAAAAACGTTAAACTAAAATAATTAACGTTTTTATAACCTAATCTTATATTATAAATCTAATTTAAATCCTATATCCCCCATTACAATAGATTTTTCATATTGGATAAATCCCATTCTTTCTAATAATCTAATTGAACGAAAATTATCACTATAAACATGAGCAAAAACTCTTTTAAATTTATATTCATTTTTAAGTATATCAAGCAATACTTTAAATGATTCTGTTGCATACCCAAAATGCCAAAAGTCACTATCAAAAGTATAACCAACTGTTACAGAAGCTGGTTCAATTACCTCTAAAAAATAATCACCTATCAAATAATTATTTTTCTTTAAAACTACTCCTAGTTGATAACTTCCTTTTGTACCATCAAAAGGATGTGCTAAACAATATTCGATTCTTTTAACAGCTTTATTATATGAATATCGCCACCATGATTGATAATACGCCACTTCTCTTTTATTACGATACTCACTTAAACGTTTAGCATCAGACATATCTAATTCTCTAATTATTAAACGTTGGGTTTCAATACTCTTCATTTAGCCACCTCTCTATTAATTATCATAACACAAACTAAATAATTATTTTAGTTTTTTATAGCATATTTAATTGTATTTATTAAATGTTTTATAGTTATGATAGGGTGTTTAAATAACATTCTCTTTCCTGAGTACTTCATTACCTCTCTTATCTGCTCACGATATATTTTTTTATAACAATGGATTGGACAAGAAGAACAAAAAGTTTTTTCTTTTTTACGAGGACAACAGTCAATCCTTTTAAATGCATATTCTTTTAATTTACTTAAATCTTGATGATGATCATTTTCATATATTGAAATCATCAATTCTAATAGTTCTTTTTCAGTTGTCATTAACTTTGCCTGCCCTGTTCAATTCTAATTATTCTATCACAAATTTTTAACGATGATGGTCGATGACTAACTAAAATAATTGTCTTACCATCACGATTATCATTCAACGACTTTAAAACTAGTGCTTCATTTAAACTATCCAAATTACTAGTTGGCTCATCTAATAAAATTAATGGTGAATCATGCAAAAATGCTCGTGCTAATGATAGCCTTTGCAGCTGTCCTCCTGATAATGACTGATAAAGGCTACCAATCATTGTTTCATAACCCTCTTTTAAACTAATAATAAATTCATGTAAATTAGCCTTTTTACAAGCTTCCATCACTTCTTTATCACTAGCCTCCATTCCCAATTTAATATTATTAATAATAGTATCATTAAAAATATAAGTATCTTGGGTAACATAGCTAATAAGTTTAGCCAATGAATCACTTTGCCAGGACTTTAAATTATGACCATCTATCAAAATTTCACCACTACTTGAATCATAAAAACGCATTAACAGCTTCAATAATGTCGTTTTACCACTGCCACTACGCCCCTCAATTCCAATAATTTCTCCAGGCCTAATTACTAAATCAATATTATCCAGGATTATTTCTTCTTCATATTTAAATGATAAATTTTTTAATTCAATTATTCCTAAATCACCTTGATATCCATTAACAACTTCTTCAACCTGAGGTTTTTCATCTAATAAATCAAGTACCCGATTCCCACTAGCAAAAGTAATTACTAGATTGTGAGCTAATGATGATAAAGCTAATACTGGTCCAAATGAAGACATCAAAGCAATCGTACTAATCAAAACTCCTTTAAAATCAATTAACTGGTAAAGATATAAATAATAACCCAAAATAAACATTGCTAATGAAAAAAAACTAACACAAATATCCCCCATCATTCGATACTGTCCTTCTAAATCTTTTAATTCTTCATTTTGGCTATTTAATAATTCACTCTTTCTTTCAATCTCATTTAAACGTTTATCGCCACATAAAAATTGATCAATGATTCTCAATCCATGAATTGACTCCAAAATATAACTAGTATATTTACCATAAGTATTTCGATAATCCAATCCTTTGTTACCAGAAACCTTACCAACAACAAATGGAATAAATATCCCAATGAATAAATATGCTGCAGTAGCTAATAATGCTAAAACTATATGAAATTGCCCTAAATAAATAATCATAATAATTGAAACAATCAAAGCAATTATAACTGGTGAAATTGTATGAGCATAAAACACCTCTAATAATTCCACATCGCTAGTAATCATTGTAACTAAATTTCCTTGATCTTTACCATCTAGTTTAGCTGGTGCCAGCTTCCTTAATTTTCCAAATACAATATCTCTTATCATCGCTAGTAATTTAAATGCGATAAAATGGTTACACCATTGTTCCCCATACCGCAAAAATCCACGCAAAATACCACATGCAATTAAAATATACAATAAACTAGTAAAAGTTTCTTTATTTATTATTTTAATTACTATTTCACCAGCAATAATTGTTAAAAATATCGCTGCTAGATATCCAATTACCCCAAGAAAAATAGCTAATATCATAATTAATATCATTGATTTCACTAGAGCAATCAAGCTAATTACAACCTTTAAATTACTACGTTTTTTCACTTGTATTACCTCCATAATTTTCAATTTCTTTTTGAGTATTAACTAAATTTCGATATTTCTTATTATCTTTCATCAATTTATCATGACTATCAAAACCAATTAGCTTTCCATGACTAAAAACATAATTACATTTAGAATTTTCAACACTTGCTAGACGATGACTAATTAAGATAACAATTTTTTCATCCTGCATCTGATAAATTAGCCTCATGATAATTTCTTCACTTTCAATATCAATATTTGATGTTGCTTCATCAAAAATATACACCTTTGTATCATGTAATAATGCTCTGGCAATACTTAGTCGCTGTTTTTGACCACCTGATAAATTATTGCCACGTTCTTCAATTTCACTATCTAACCCATTTATTCCTTCAAAATAATTCCATAAATTTACTTTTTTTAATACATCTATCATCATTGTATCATCACTATTACAATTACCATCTAATAAATTTGAACGTACAGTTCCTACAAAGATATATGGATCATGTTCAACCATCGTTATTTGTTTCATTAAGCTAGTATGTTTAATTTCATTTATTTGTTTATTATTATAAGCTAATTTCCCCTGATAATTATCATAATAACCCATTAACAGTTTTGCAATCGTACTCTTTCCACTACCAGAGCTTCCAACTATACCATAAATTCCAGGCTGGTTAATTTTTAAACTAACATCTTTTAAAACAATCTTTTCATCATACCCAAATGACAAGTCTCTAATTTCAATTTTATTAATATCGCCAATCTCTAGTTCCTTATCATCCGTAATTGATACATCTAACAATCTAAAAATTTTTTCACTTGCAGCATTACCATTCATCGCAATATGAAAAAAAGATCCTAACAGTCTAAGTGGAATGAAATATTCAGCCGATAATATAATCATCATAAATGTTTGACCTAGATTAATTGAACCTACCTGATAGTTATACAATGAAATTATAATTCCAAGTGCTGCCCCACCATAAGCCACCAAATCCATAATACTAATTGAATTCAACTGCATTACTAAAACTTTCATTGTAACATTTCTAAACCGTTGAGCTTCCTCATTCATTTCAACATGTTTAAATGAATCACCTCGATATCCCTTTAAAGTTGTTAAACCTCGAACATTATCTAAAAAACGTTCTGCTAAATTCCCATATAACCCCCAATATTTACTTAATAGTCTTTTAGCAAACTTCTGTACTAACACAATTGACATAGGAATCAAAGGAACACAAATAAAAAGCACTAATGCCCCTTTAAATTCCACTTGTCCTAATACAATAAACAATGTTACTGGTGCTATCATACTATAAAAAAACTGTGGTAAATATTTACCAAAATAAATTTCTAACTGCTCTACTCCTTCACTCATTAACTGTGTAAGTGAAGCAGTACTGATTACTTCATTGTAATGATTATTTAATAATAAAACCTTTTTATAAATATCACATCTAAGCTTTACTTTTATATTTTTACCTGCTTTAAAAGAATACACTGAAACTAATTTCCCAAAATATCCTTTTATTAAAATTAAAACTACAATTATGACAATCTTTATAAAAAAGTAATTTATCTTACCCTTACTATAAAGTTCATTTACCATACCAGCTATAATTACAATAATAATAATTTGAGCTATAAGTCCCAACCACTGCATTAATACTTGTAAATATACATACTTTTTATCTTCTTTTAAATAGCTAACCAGCCTTTTATTAATCATTATCTACTTCTCTAATTGTTTTAATATGAAATATAAAATAATAATATTTAAATATCACTAATAAAACAATCATTATCCTTCCATAAATATTATTCATCATTAAAAATGCAATTAATAACATTGTACTTGCAAAAGATAATAACATTACCTTAGTCTGTAATGTCATCGCTCTTCTAGTAACAAAATCATTTAAATGATTTTGATATAACTTAGTTCCTTCAAACCAAATCTTAGCACGTGAAGAACTCTTAGTAAAAAAGAACAGTGCTGTTAAAAGAAAAGGGGTTGTAGGTAAAATGGGTAATACAACACCAATCATTCCAATCAACATAAATACTATTCCCAAAGCAAAATATAAATATTTCATCTTAACCTCCTTTGTTATAAGCGTCTAACTTACTTTAACATTATCAAAAGATATTTTCAATAAAAAAGTTAGTCTTTTATAACAAACTCATAATATAAAACACAAAATCTGTATATAAAATATTCATTTTAAAATGTTATAACATGTAGTTTGCAAGAACATAAAACCAATTGCAGCTATACGTTTTTATTATTGTGGAGATCAAATATATATATTTAGTGAAAATGTTAATCTGACAGCAAAGGAATATGTAAGACAACAGATATTATTACAAGAACGATAAGTAATCAAGAAAAAGATTTTCATCTTCTAATATCTTCAAGCAATAAAATGAATATTCTCGTTCCCCTGAACAGTGAATTATCGTTAGCAAAAATGCGTAAAATCTTATCAGAAAACGAAATTTATAAATCAATTAAAACATTTTATTTAAACAGGTAGGAAAAAATAAAAAAGGGAAAGAAATTTCATGCTCAAGATATGTATTTACTTGAAACAGCAGAAAAATGCTTCCACTTATTATTAAAAATATTAAAGTAAAAAAAGGACAAAATAATATGTAATATAAACGATTATGTAATCAAGCCAATCATATTTATCAAATCATAGCAATAGACGACCACTATACTTTAAAATCTCCTTTAACAAACAATAATATTTTAACTAATCATAAAAAAATTATTCGTAAAACAATAAACAAAGATGAGTTTGAAGAAATAATTGATCATTGATGCTAGAACAAAAACTGTACCAGGTAAATATGAGAATTAGCAATCCTGTGGTACAATGTCATAGGTTGATTATAAGAAATGTAAGAGGTATATGATTATGAATAAACCAGCATTTACAGATGAATTTAAACAGGGATTGTTGACTATGTACTCCAGCACCCTGATGCTTCCAAGGTCGCTGTTGCCAAACAGGTTGGGGTGGCTGACAGTACTTGTCCATAAGTGGCTTAAAGATGCTAAAAATAATAACGGTACAATTAATTCCAGAGGCAGTGGCAATTATTCAAGTGATAAAGCTAAAGAAATTGCCAGACTGAAAAAAGAACTTAAAGATACAAAGGATGCTTTGGATGTCCTAAAAAAGGCTATTGGCATACTAGGGAATTAACCTGGCATGAACTGTATAATCAGGTTAAGAAAAAATCTGAAACTGATCCTGCAGCTTCAGTTATCAGTATGCTTGAAAAACTGTATATCAGTAAATCAGGATATTATGACTATCTTAAAAGAAAACTATGTAACCAAAAGATAAGAAAAGCCAAACTAGCTGTTAGAATCAGGGAAATCCACAAAGAATCAAAAGAAATATATAGAGCACCTAAAATAACCAGGATACTTCAAAGAGAAGGACATAAGGTTAGTAAAAGATTTGTAGGGAAACTAATAAAAAAAAACAATATTAAAGCTCATTATATCAAGCCATATACTAAAACAACAAAAGACTATGACTTTTCCAGCAGATTACATAATATTCTTTATCACTCCACCCATATAGTTAGGAGATTTTTTTATTTCGCATACTTTATATGCTCAACTGACTAATATCTATATATTCTTACTTGTATGAATATTAAATTAAAAAAACTACTTAATCTAAGTAGCTTTTTAACGACTATTTCAAATTATGGTAAATAAATAACATTCTATCCTTACCGTTAATATCCTTAATAATTTCATAAGAATCATCAGGAAAATACTTTTGTAAAGCTTCCTCCATTAATTCCCGTTGGTCAAAACCCATCTCAAATGCTAATAATGCACGATCATTTAACAAACTTCTTACTCCTTGAAAAATCTTACGATAAAAATATAACCCATCATCTCCACCAAATAAAGCAATATGAGGCTCATTATCTTTTACCATTGCCTCAATTTTTTGTTCTTGAGGAATATATGGCGGATTAGAAACAAAAATATCAACTTTAATTTCTCTTTCTAAGAGTGGTTGCAACATATCACCAATCATAAACTCCACATTAGCCCCTAGATTCATTGCATTATCTTTAGCTACCTCAACTGCTCCACTAGAAATATCAGTTGCATAAACTTTTAAACGTGACTCTTCTAATGCTAAACTTGTAGCAATTGCTCCACTACCTGTTCCCACATCACAAAGAGTAATGTTCTCATAGTCTACAAAGTAATCATCAATACGATATAAAATATTTTCAACCAATTCTTCTGTTTCATATCGAGGAATCAAAACATTCTCATTAACCTTAAAATCACGACCAAAAAATGTTTCAACCCCTTTAATATATTGAATTGGTCTCCCCCGATAATATTCTTCCATACCAGCTAAAAATTTAGTTTCTAATTCTTGATCTACTTCTTCATCATACATTAAATATAATTCATGAGGTTGTTTATTAGCTAAATGATAAAATAATACTTTTGCAACATTAACATCTTGATTAAAATCATCTAATTTACTTTCAGCTAATTTAATTAGTTCCTTTACTGTTGACATTAATGTTGTCCTTCCATTTTTAAGCGTTGATCCTCATTTATTAAAGCAGTGATAATATCATCAAGTTTACCTTCAATAATTCGATCTAGTTGTTGAATCGTTAAACCAATTCGATGATCTGTCACACGATTTTGTGGATAATTATAAGTTCTAATTTTTTCTGCTCGATCACCTGAACCAACTTTACTTTTTCTTTCATTTCCAACCTGCTCATCTTGTTGCTGTTGATAGTAGTCATAGATTCTAGCAATTAATGCTTTCATTGCCTTATCTTTATTATCATGTTGTGAACGTCCATCTTGACTAGCTGCAACAATACCAGTTGGAATATGTGTAATTCTTACAGCTGAATCTGTTTTATTAATATGTTGACCACCTGCTCCACTAGCACGATAAGTATCAATTCTCAAATCATTTTTATTGATTTCAACATCCACTTCTTCAACCTCTGGCATAACTAAAACAGTTGCTGTAGAAGTATGAACACGCCCCTGAGTTTCTGTTTTAGGAACACGTTGAACACGATGAGAGCCAGATTCAAATTTTAATTTACCATATACACCTTCACCTTTAACCATAAAAGAAATTAATGAATAACCACCAGCTTCAGCATCTATTGCTTCCATCACCTCAACTTTCCAACCCTGTGATTCAGCATATTTAACATACATGCGATATAAGTCTCCCGCAAAAATATTACCTTCATCACCACCAGCTGCACCACGAATCTCCATAATTACATCTTTATTATCATTTGGATCTTTTGGGACTAACTCAATTTCCAACTTCTTAATAATTTCTGGAAATTTTTCTTCTAGTTCTGCTAATTCAAGTTTTGCCATTTCTTTTATTTCTGGATCAGATTCTTTAGCTAACTCCTTAGCATCTTCAATTCCAGCTTCAATTTCTTTATACTCCTGATATAAATCATATGCTGTTTGCAATGACGCCTGTTCTTTTGTAACTTCTGTCATTTTTTTAATATCACTTCCAATATCAGGATCCATCAGCATATGTCCTAATTCTTCATATCTGTTTTCCATTGTTTTTAAACGATCTAACATGCTTTCATTCATGATTTATACCTCCAAACTTATCATATTATATAATAAAGATCGAAAATAAGCAAAATATATTTTATTTGATTCAATCTTAGTTTTTTATAAATAAAATATTTAAAAATATATATTATAGTTCACATTGAGTTCACCTAATCGTTTTATTATATAAGTGTAGTAAGAAAACTACCCCTCCCTTTAATCATAAAATAACAAAGACAAGTTACTTAAAAGTAACTTGTCTTTATTTTATCTAAAAATTTATTATTAAACCTCTAATTAAATAATATAAAAAACCTTTAATAGTAAACAAAAAAAACAAGCTGAATGAATGATATGGATTAACCATAACATTCATTCTTCATATTTTATTAAATACTTTCCCTTTTTCTTTTACTATAGACTAAACCTAATACACTTAATCCTACTAGACTCATTAACATTCCTAATGATGTTTCATCCCCAGTCTTTACACTTACTGTTGTATCTCCTGGTTTTACTAGTGTACTAGTATCTACTTTACTTCCTGAATTTACTTCCAATCCTTCAAGTGCTTTTGTTAAAACTGTATTTGCTTTCTCTAATGCATCCACTAATGTCTGCCATGATTCAAGTGTATAGTTTCCTTCTACTAAATCATTTGTTGAAGTGATCAAACTTTCTAATTCAGCTTTATCACCCTTATAGAACTGTAACATATGCATAGCTGCTGCTAATCTTGCAAATGATGCATCTACCTGTTCTTGAGTTGCCTTATCATTAGCTATGATATCTTGAGCCTCATTTAATGTTACATTAAATTCAGTTACTACTGTAAATACTACTTTATCCAACTGTTCTTCAGTTACATTATTTGCCATTTCAACAGTTATTTGTAAGGCTGTTTTGCTTATGTTACTTCTTCAGCTTTTACTAAAATTCTTTAGCATTTTGTAATGCTGTTACTGCATTATCTACTTCTTCTTGAATTGCACTAACATTATCTAATGCAATTTTAAATTCTACCTAGCTTTCTTGAGTATATTCTATTTCATTAAAAGTTAAACATTTATCATATAATGCTTGTAATTTTGTTTTGTAAACTTTATCATCGTTTTTATTAGTCAATTCCATTGTATCAATGTATCGGTTTTTAGCACGATAGAACTGATTTCTTATTATTGAATACCGGTTTACTTTGATTTCATCAGAGTTTTTTTTAAATGATAAAATCATTACCATACCAACTCCTTGACTAGACCCATTATTATAATCATCACTATCCATAAATTGAGTATCACAAAGAATTTGTGTTACAACATTACCATTATCTCCAACTTTTTTTGTATATACAAGATCTGGAAAGCCTATATATCCAGCAATTACAACAGCGATATTTTCATATTTTCTTACATATAAGTCCCACATTTCTTCACCATTAGTTGAACCGCCTATAAAAGGTAAATGATCTTGAATTTCATAATTAATTAAATTTCCATCAAAATTTAGATATTCATAAGTTGTTACAATCACTTTGTTACCTTTGTTTTCTACAGTTATTTTATCTGCCCATTCTAGAACTTCTAACCGTGGAGATTCTTCTAATGAAATTACCATAAATTCTACATTGTTAATTGTAAAATAACTATAAGTATTATCAATTTCACCTTCTTTATATGTTCCACCAAACGATGGTTGATTTGATACTTCACTATATGAGAAATATTGATTCATTAACGGTGTACGTAGCACACCCATGCCATACGCCATCAACTTTTTGAATTATAACATCATGATTTCCAGCTGAAAAAACATATGGAACTACTCCATCTAATAACTTCATACTATTTTTAGCAGTTGTTCATTGACTATGACTATCCCTTTCATTAACAATATCATCTATGTGAATAGCTAATTCAATTCCCAATTCTTCCTGATCCAGCTAGTTAGTTTAAGGAAACTTGCAGGTGCATATAATGCTAAAGTTTGAATATCTAGAATAACTGCAATACTCTTATATTCATCTGCACTTTTTGCAAATAGATCACCATCGCTCCAGTAATTTTCAGCATGATTTTTATTTAGAGAACTATATACATAGTTACTGAAGATCAATTGCCGTTTATTTGGATTTTTATCAAATTCAGCTTAAAATTATATTGTTTTTGGTTCCTTTTCTAAATTCTCAGTAATTTCTACATAATTTCTTTTTGTACTATCAAATTCTAAGAATGTTTTTGATTTCAATAAATCAAAATTAATAGCTGTTAATCCTGGCTGATCTTTAACCTTATTTAAAACAATATTATTTTCTGTATCTAAATCATTTATATCTAATATCCAATTATTCATTAAACCAGCCTCTTGGCCAGTAAGTTCTACTTCACCGCCAATTTCTTCTGCTGTCTTAACAACATTCCACATTATAATTTCATGAATATCAACATCTAAATAGAACGATTTTCTAGCATCAGTTACAACATAATGAATTTAATGGTACATTATCCTTTAATACATTAGTTCCAGCATCATTTAATACTAATGTATCTTTTAATGTTGTATCTTCGTACAATAATACTTTATTATTTTCCACATCACAAACGATTGCTATATTATGCCAGCTTTCATCAAATAATTCCAGCACATTTATTTTATAATCAATTGCACTAATTTTCATACACATATTCTACATAACGCAACTGATTATTAGCAGCTAACTCTAACGAAGTTTTTACCATAAACATAGTTTCCCATTATCACTTTTCTTTTATTATCTGGTTTATCAAATTTAATTGAAACTTCTAATGTTTTTTCAACTTCTAAATAATTCTTTTTACTGCTTTCAAATGACAAACCCGTTTTTTCAACAACCGCCAAAACATTATTCTAACTTATTTGTCCCATTACCCCAGAAATAACAAGACCTAAAACAAGCATTAACCGCAAACGTTTCTTGGCTATTCCTCTCATTTTCTTCTCCTTTCAATTTATTTTCCCATAAAGATAACTTAATTTACATCCAATCAAATAAAATTATCCCCCATTAATAAATATAAAAATAAAGGTAGTATTTTACGTAATCTGCTACTCAAAATACATCATAAAAATTAAAATAACATTTAATCTAACATTTTTAATAAAAAGGGGCTAGATATTTTAATTTTATATGTATTTATATTACCCAACATTAAAACTACTACCTTGTTTATATAATAACATTTGACAAATTCTATTAACATTACCAGTTGTTTTTGAATGTATTAAAAAAAGTAACATTTTAATCTAAATGTTACTTTTAAATCAGTATCCACATTACTTACAATAAAAATAATTATTCGCTAGAGCTGATACAGCCCAATTTTGATAATACTCAGCTATCTGTTTTGGTGTTAAAACATAGCCATCAAGAATCCATTTTTTAATTAACATTACACTTGATGATGAATAGAAATATGTCAAATAATCCATCTCAACTGCATTATCAACTTTTACATCAGCCAATATTTTATAATAGCATTTAATAAAATAATATAATAAATAAGATTCTAACGAATTTTCTCCCTTAGTATTAATTATCTTACTATAAAACTTTTTATTAGCATATATATTTTGGTACATCTGTTCTAAAATAATTGGTCGATTAAGTTCCATTTTTCCAAATTTATCTATTAGATCATTAAGTTCATTTATTATGTCTTTAATTAAAATATGTTCTAAAATATCATATTTATCTTGATAAAAACTATAAAAAGTTTTTCTCGATATATTTGTTTTTTCACAAATCATCTTCACTGTCACTTTATCAAAACCATTATTACAGACCAACTCTTTAGTATTCTCTAATATTACATCCTTATTTTCCATTTTGCTTCCTCTGTCAATCTTTCTTGCAAATATACAATATCTCTATTTATATCTTAGGTAGTGTCAAAAAACAGTTAGTTTTTTATATGTCTTTTTCACTGTAAAACCTCATTCTACCTTGGTTTTTTATATA
>ERZ808049.369-NODE-369-length-26285-cov-2.858478_pt1 | contig 26285 bp, 24 predicted proteins | sample MGYA00380198_ERZ808049 | MGnify/ENA primary metagenome ERZ808049 (study PRJEB31490, sample SAMN06133414) | mouse gut metagenome | isolation source: Z2_2 | host: mice | place: China: Chengdu | collected 2015-05 ...
GATTACGTACTGCCTCCCCTGAATCTGCCTCCTTCTCATCCTGTTAATTTTTGACAGAAGCTTTTCTTCTGTGGGAAAAATGACCATGCTGTAATAGCTCTGTTCCGAAAAGCCATTCCAGAAAAAAGGCATCCAATTGTGAAATCCACTATGAAAGTTTATGCGGAACACATCATAGCGGGGAAGCTTCTCTAAGATATCTTCCGTCAGCCGTTTATGGGTTAACAGTTCATCCAGCCTGCTTTTATATTCCCTCTTCCGTATCCACATACCCATACGGGCGCAATTCCATGGATTCTCAATATAATACATGCCATGCTTTTTCAAATATCTAAAAGGAAACGCAGCCTGGATCACCCCATTATCCTCACTGAGAACTACTTTCCAATCCTCCTGCCTCTCCACAGCTCCATCCAGATACCAGTCCTGCATATAGATATTGATCGAAAGTTCTTCTATGCAAAGACGGCGATACTTTTGTTTTGCCTCTTCAAAATCGTAGGTGGACATACCTGTTCCTTTCTAATCTGATTTTATACCAATATGATACCTGACATTGTAACCACAAAATCCACAGCGCGCTTTATAGTATTGAATACCTGCGCTGGCTACGCCTCCATTCCAGGAACCATACATGATATAACGCACCCCCCCGTTCTCGTAAATGTCAGGGATCTGTCTGATAAGCTCCCCAAGCATAAAATACATCACACCCTCCTCCAGATAAGCTCCGTGGCCAAGAATCTTATTAAGAGCCAGCATCCCGCCCCCAAAAAGCAGATGCAAATATCCGATAAGCTCTCCCTGAGCGGTAAATGTTCCAAACATCACAGGTTCTTTTTTTAGAAAAGCTATCACTTTCTCTCTGTCCGTGTACATTTCTCCCATGGTCCTTCCGGCTCTTTCATCTTTGCTTAGATTGATCGCCATGATCTGCTCAAAATAATCAATGCCATGAAATAAACGGCAAGAAAATCCATTCTTTTTTCCTCTGTTATAATTTGTCCGAAATGCCTGCATAGGTTTTCCTGATTTATAACTCTCAAAGTCCCGGGGCATCTCCAGAAGCGCGATATTTCTCTTTTTAAAAGTATATTCTCTCTTCTTGATAACGATCGGCTTGTCAAACACATCCTCCCAGGCTCTGATATCTTCCATAGAAGATGCCGTAAAATCCAGCCACTCCATTTTGGCGATTTCTTTCTCTCTGATCAGGAAACGCTTCCCTTTTCCTGCAAACTCTGTAATCTTCACAATCTTTCCCTCCCTGTTTTTCCAAGACCCTTATGCCTTCTTCCTGCTGTCAGGATCCTGTATGGCTGTCCTGTATTCTCACAAATGACCGGTTGCTGGAATAAGTACACCTGCCCAGCATCAGCTTCATTAAATCTTTAACTGAACGCCCAAAACTCTGCTGCCAGTGATTGGGATGTGTTAGAAAAATAATGTTTCTCTTTCCACTCTGTATGGCACTAATTGGATCTGCCGCATAGCTAAATCCATAATTTTCGCATATTGTATTGTCCATAATGTGTTCATCTACATACTTCTCATACATAATTTTATCGTATGCTTCAAATTCAATGCTATAATCATCACAGCATTCTCCCTCAAGCAGTACATTATTAGAACAGCGGATTCTCCTGTTTGCCGCGGCTCCATGGCTGCATACGCTACTGATCTTTTTAGGAAGGAGTCTCTGAAATTCCGCTATCTCCTTCTTTAGCCGTTCTCTGCATATCAAAAGATCATGTTCATCTACTGTATCCAAAAATTTTTCTTCTGCATAATCTGACAAAGTTTCATAATGCAGGCCTACCTCAAATCCATATTCCTGCATCTCCCTCATCAGCCCCGCATCCATAGTACAGTGCCGAAAATAGTAAGTGCTCACCACCCCACAGGCTTTCTCCAATTCATACATTCTTCTGGTTCCTGTGGACTTATGATCAATATCATGCCGTAGTATGAAGTGCTTTCTATCTGTCTCTTTCTCCCTCCAAAATTGTTCCATGGAACATATTTGGTAACCATTTCTTTTGGCCTCCGTGATATAGTACCGATACATATCTAATCTCCTGTTGCAAAAAATCACCTCCAAAAGAAATCTTTTTGTGTGGTCTTGTCTTTTCACCTTATATAATCTCCATTGTCCTTTTTTCTTCAATCAGCATATTTATCAAATCCTGGTATACATCCCCCACCCAGAAATAGGGACCAGGCATAAACATGCTATTGTGAAACAACACACTAAAATCACCATCTACAATTTGGCATTTACGGTATATTTCTCTAATTTTTTCTATCGCTTCCTGTTTTTTTAAACCCATATACTGTTCTTCCGCAAAACTGCTGTCCATAATAATCAGAGGATGTAAATGCAACTCTGTAAGTCTCACATTTTCCGCATCAATCCAGCGAACGCATTGCGCTGTTCCCAACCGAAATCCTACCCGATCCGCATATCCCATAGTATAATCATCACTTATTCCAATAGATATTAAACTACGGAAAGAAGCGGGGGTCTTTGTCAGCAAATAATGATTTCTGTTTATTCTCACTTCCCTTTTTAATTTGCTTTCCAACAGCCTTTTTTCCTTCCGGATCAATTCCTCATCAGACGTCTTTCCCCCTTCGTAGCTGATATGTAGCCCAATATGGTCTGTCTGCCGCTTCAGTCGCTCAATAAAAGCTTCCGCTTTTTTATCCCTGATATAATTTTCCGTATAGGAATCCGGCTTACATGCCGCAATAACAAAATAAATATCTTTACATCTGTCCCCAAGGGACTTCTTTGCCATAGTATCCAGTTCAAAAATACACTCAAACGTATCGAAGGGATTACAGCTGTAGTCTCCTAAAAAATTTCGAAGCGGCCACAAAACCGGCCGGCGTTCCTGTCTTGTATATCCAGCACAATTTCTCAACGCAGATATAAATCCCCACTTTTTCCATGGTATATCTACATCATGGGTTAAATAAACCTTTCCTGCTCTTTTCGTCCTTCCAATATCAAAGCCAATTCTCCTCAGAATATCCCGAAGCACCTTTCCATATTCGTCTATAACCGGTCGTTCCAGAAATCCTGCCCGGCCCAGCAGGCTCCCTCGGCCCATAAATCTCCCATGACTATCACGGTTTCCTGTTGTCACCAGTTCCTCATATCTGCTTATCAAAAAATAGGATGAAGCTATAATATCGGCATGAATAATCATATGTCCATCTATCATTTCCTCTTTCGACTCCCCAAATAAAAGCGGAATTCCATGCCATTGTACAAGAGGAAGAGAAGGCAGACTTCTCTCTGTCAAATAAATTCCCTCATCAAAAAAATCAGATGCCTGTATAGTTATCAGTGCAGTCTCATCGACTCTCCTGGCATAGGCAATCTTACCTTCCCATCCTTCTCCTCCAAGTAATAACGAAAAAATATATCGTATAATTGGTTCTATTTTAGAGTTCATCCTAAATTATCCTTTTTCTTTTTAATCTCCGCAAAAAAATAATTTCTCCCCATCCATATTCTGTCAAATCCCCCCAGTATTCAAACCCGGCTTTCACGATTCCACGAATGGATGAGTAATTTTTAAAATCTGCACTAATAAAAACGTTTTTCTCCCCCTGGTTTTCAAACGCTTTTTGTGTCAAATAGGTCAGCATATAGGGATAAATACCCTGGCCACGAAACTGAGGAGCCACAAAGCAATAATGAATATACGCTTTATTCTTCCAAAATGCAGCTTGGAATCCTCTTTTCCCTCTTGGCTTTAATACGGCATGCCCGGCTATATTGCCACACCATTTCGCCAAAACCACCGTGGAAGAGTCCTCTGCCATCCTTTCAAATGCACATCTCACTTCATTCTCCCGTATCTCATCCACCTTATCGCAACTATCCCGGGAAAGCTCTTCAATTGAAATATTCTCCAGACAAAGCATATCAAAGTTCAAATTCTGTTCAGTCACTCTGTAGCATACTAACTTATGTATCGTTGGACCCATAGATATTCTTTTTAAGACCGACCAAAGAGTCATGATTTCACCTCCATTGAATCCACTGGCGAAATGCATAAATTAGGTAAATAATCACTGTACTTCCCCCAATATATTTTAGAACAAAGTGTAAATACTTTATAATCGAAACTTTAAGACAATACATACAGAGCAATAAATTGGTCAGTTCCTGAATAGAAGCGCAAATCGTATAAAATATGATTGCTTCCAGTACTCCCAGTTTTAATCTGCTGGTAATGGCTCCCCACATTGCATACAGCAGCAATGTAAATACAGAAAATCCAAAACTGATATTCTGCTTTCCTGCCGCAACAAATGTTCCGGACATACAGGTACTACAGTATTTCAACAGGTACATCATCCCCATAATCAGTATATAAGTACCCGAAATCATCCAGCTTTTTCCCAACAGAAGTCCCACTATCCAATCTCCAAAAATCATCAGCACACCAATGGGAATACACGCAATCAAAACATTATTTTTTAGCAGTAAAAAAGCAAATTCTCCTGCTTTTTCTTTGTCGTTCAGCTTCCCTGCCAAAGTTCGATAATAAACCCTGTTGACAGGGGCTGCAAGCAATGCTACAGGTACGGAAAGTAATTTGCACGCCATCGTATATCCACCTAATACCGATGCTGAAAACATTCTCCCCAAAAACTGAGCAGGTATCTGTAAAGCTACACTAGACACCAGCGCAGCTGGAAGTTGAACCATTGGATATTTTCGATATTGTATCAGAGTCTCTTTTGCTGCCCGCAAATTAACCTTTCCCGCAAATGGTCGGACATATCTTCTCATATGCATAACCGCGGCAATATAGGAAATAATCGTACCAGTCAAATAGCCAATAGTCCCCCACCCAAGAAAGCCTAATCCAACAGACAAAATTCCATTTACACCTGCCGTCAAAATAGGATTCCATAGCAGGACCGAATACAGCCTTTTTCGGTTAGTAAACGAATAATAAATATTCTGAAGGTTATAGCATACCAGATAACATCCAAATAAGATTATCCCCATACTATAGGGTGTAACAACATTAAACAGCTGAAACCTGGATTTTACAATTAACAGTATCATCACACTTAATCCGCTTCCCGCCAATGTAAAATACCAGATAATCTTACATACAATTACTGCCTGCTCCTCCTCTTTTGGCAGCATGATTACCAGCATCAGAGATAACTGCAGAATTGTAAGAAATATATCCGCTGAAGAAACAATCAGGTCATATCCGCCTAATTCACCTTGAGTATATATCCGGCTGATAATCGGTAAAATGATCAGATTGATCATGTAACCAATGATATTTCCGGAGATTAGCATTATAATATTTTTTGCAAAGTCTGATTTTATAATGATACTTATTCGCTCTTTCACTGCACTTATCATTTTTTGCCTTTCCAAATACAAGCATAATGATTACCATAACCATATATTTTCCAAATACAAAAGAATCTATCAGATGACTATCCGTCAACATTAAAACCGGATAAACAAATGCGCTGACCGTCAGACAGAGATTGGTTCGTCTCTGCATTTTATCCATGAGCCTTAAAATAAAAGCGAAACACCACATTCCAACAAAGATGCCAATATAACCAAATCGCATATAACCCTCTGCTAAAAATCCTGTGTTGCTGTTGGAGCCAGGCTGGTAATAATAAATACTCGAAATTATCTTTCCTATCATCTCTCCTTCATATGGATCAGGAATATTCAAAATCCATCGCGGAAAAATCCCGGCCATTCCCATTTTAGGATTATAAGAAAAAAAATCATAGTATTTAAACTTATTAACAGCAGAAAGCAAAAAAACTCTTCTTCCTATAAGATGATAAACTTCAAAAAATATATTCTTAGCCACTGGTGAATAGCAGGCCAATATTACCAGCAAAGCAAAACATAACATAAAAGTGGTATACAGAGACCGGATTTCTTTTTTCTTCATCCATAAAGAACAGAAAATAACTAATGGAATAGAAAAAAGAAGGGTCTTTTGGCCTGTATATAAATATAAAATAAATATAATCCCGCACAACATTACAGCTTTTATATAGTTTCTGTCATCCATATATTTGGCTATTAAAAATGGAATGATCATGCCTGTCATCCAACTCAACAGATAGTTTTCATACTTATTCAGTTTAAATATTCCGGAACCTCTCAGTTCATAAACCTTGTAAATATCCAGCGCGATCAATGTTGGTTGTCCGTTCTTCAAAAATATCAATAACAAAAGCAATAATAAGACTATATTAAATCCCCATACCATATAGGATGACCAGTTTCGTCTTCGTCTCAGATAAACATTATCATCCGTCCATCCAAGAAGGAGCTCTGCGTTTAACACAGCAAAACAGGTAAGATTATAATAAACCGCGCTGTCATTGGCTAACGCATAAACACAAGTTATCGGCACAATCTGCGAAACGTATAGAAGGTAGAGCATAAACACGGATGCTTTTCTTTTTTCGTGGCGGATACAAAAAAACAATATAAGACACCAGAGCCATCCATTTATATACTTCCACACATTAAAATCCAAAGGATAAGTCACTTGATTTATGGAAAGAATATAACAATATCCCCACTCTGTTGCCAGTTTATAAACAATTACTCCTATAAATAAGAACAAATTTTTCTGTCTCACCTATTTTATCCTTTCCTCACACAGCTAAAGAATCCTCCTGTACGCATCCTTAAGTACTTCCTTCTCCCTTTCCCAACAAAGTTCTTTCTTCGCTTCCCTAATGTGTATCATACAGTCCCTGTAAAATTTATCATCAGACTTAAACCGCATAATACACCGGTTTATATCTTCCGTTTTTTCCGGATCACATGTAAGTCCGACTTGATATGTTTTTACCATCTTCTGTACCGCCGGGAAGTTAGAACATATCACTGGCGTCTCTGCCTGTATGTTCTCAAAAAGCTTATTCGGCAGCATATAATAATAACTTTTCCATGAAGCCCTTATGGTTATCATCCCTACATCTGCCGCGCCTGCATATTTCCATAATTCATTATGATCCACAGCATCATGGATACATACTCTGTCCCTTACCCCTTCCCTTTTTGCTAGTTCATTCAAATCCGCTATATAATTTGCTGTCCCATTCCCCAGCAGGAACAAATACACTCCCTCATTCAATGTAAGCGTATAAATTAACCCCTCAATCCCTCTCTCCGGCATCAGCCCGCCATGATACATGATTAAAAATTTGTCCTCAGATAACCCCTTCATAAGCATCCTTCACCTTTTCCTTTTCTCTCTCCCAACAAAGAAAATCTTTTGCAATTTTGGCATTCTCTTTACACCTTTTATATAACTTCTGATTTGTGCGGAGTCGTTCAATACAGTGGTTAAGTTCCGATATTTCTGTTGGATCACAGTATAAGCCACTTCCATATTGTTCAACGATTTTCTTCATCGCAGGATATGCGGGACAGATAACAGGAGTTTCCGACTGTATATTTTCAAATAATTTATTGGGAAGAGAATACAGATGATTCCTGCTGATCGCAGGTGCCAATATCATTCCCACATCTACAGCTCCCACATATTTCCATAACTCTTTCTGTGGTACTGCTTCATGAAAACAAATTCGATTCTCCAATGACAATTCTTTTACTTTTTCTTTCAGGGACTTTACATATAAGTTATCACCATTCCCAAGAATTATTGCCGCAACATTTGTATTCCGGAAAACAATCTGAATCAGCATCTCAATCCCGCGTCCCGGCATCACACCTCCGTGATACATCAACAGGAAGAGCTCTTTACCCCCCGAATGACGCCATTATCCGCTCCCGTGTATCCTGACATACTGCAGGATCCACATCCCATTTCTCCGGTATATTCCGCACCACAACAGGGCGGTCCTTTAATTTGTGGATTTTCTGTACCTCGTCCGCGATCAGGTCATTTACTTCGATTACAAAAGCGCATCTTTTTATAAGAAACCGCTCCAAATGAGTGACCAGAAATGTTTCAATAGGGCCTTTCCTCCCGGCATAAATCGTAAATTCATGGGAATCATATACCAACTTTGGGCGGTGCTCTTTCTTTCTAAAACAGGACGACAGCCATCCAATAAAGAGCGGAATCAAATCATGACCGGAGATCACATCCGGCTTAAATCTTGCAGCCTGACGAGCCCATGTAAAAACGGAAACCACCCGATTCAAAAAATTGGGTGCCCACCGTCCTAATGGTCTGGTTGACATCCGATATACCGGAAAATCCCTCACAGTTTCCCACTCCCCTGTCCGCTCCCCTTTTGCCATGACGATCACATTCGCTCCCAATTCCCGGACTACAGATAATTCCCTGACATCCCGGCTGGCATTCTCCCAGGTATTCGCAGCTATCTTCAAAACAAGCTTTTCTTTTTTTTCGTCATGGCTTGCCATCTTATTTAACTCCTTTTCAGAACCGTCCCCTATCTTTCTTACAGTCTCCAAAACCGCATTCCGGACGCTCTCAGCTCGTCCATACGATAAAGACTCTTTACATCGATCAGTACCTTCTCCTCATCCTTCAGATCCGGATTAAAAAACTGCTTCAGTTGAAGCATAGACAGAGAGCGATACTCATTATGTCCGACCGCCACAATCACACAGTCAGCCCTGGGCACATTCTCCCATTTGACCAAATCTACGCCATACTCGCGCTTTGCAATCTCAGGATCTGCCCAGACGTCGGTGACAATGGGATTAATATCATATTCCTTCAGCCTATTGATGATATCAACCACCTTACTGTTGCGGGTATCCGGACAATTTTCCTTAAAGGTTAATCCCATGATAACTACAGTCGCCTTTTTCGGTGCCATTCCAGCCTCAATCATCTCTTTGATTGCGGCATCAGCAACAAAAGCGCCCATAGAATCATTTACCTGACGCCCATTCAGGATAATCTGACTATGATAACCCATTTTCTCAGAAATATTGGTCAGATAATAGGGGTCAACGCCAATACAGTGGCCACCAACAAGGCCCGGCTTAAAGCCCAGAGCATTCCATTTGGTGTTCATTCCCGCAAGCACTTCATCCGTATCAATCCCCAGCTTATCACAGATAATGGCAATCTCATTCATGAAAGCAATATTGATATCACGCTGGCTATTCTCTACTACTTTCACAGCCTCAGCTGTCTTGATATTACTTACCAGAAACGTTCCGACCTTAATCACAATATCATAAACTTTCTTGATTTCATGGGCAGACTCTTCATCCATGCCAGAGACTACCTTACGAATAGTAGTTAGGGTATGTACCCGGTCTCCCGGATTGATACGTTCTGGGCTGTAGCCAATCTTCCAGTCAATACCACACTTGAGACCAGATTCCTTTTCAATAATCGGAATACAAATACCCTCAGTTACGCCAGGGTAGACTGTAGACTCAAATACCACAATTGTGCCAGCTGATAAATTCTGTCCCACAATTCTTGCAGCACTTTCTATCGGACGCAAATCAGGGGTATTATCCTGATTCACTGGTGTTGGAACAGCTACTATAATAAACTTTGATTCTTTTAATTTAACCGGATCCGCCGTGAATTCCACAGTAGTATCTTTAATGGCCTCTCCCACCTCGTTGGTAGAGTCAATACCATTCTGATACTCATTGACACGTTTCTCATTGATATCAAAGCCAATCACTTTGATATGTTTAGCAAACTCGACAGCAATAGGCATGCCGACATATCCAAGACCTACAAGAGATAGTTTTTCTTTTCCTGAAATGAGCCCCTGATAAATATTACTGAAATCCATTTTTTCTTGCTCCTTGATTTTCTTGAATTATTTGCAGAATAGCCTGTTATTCCCTCGCTTCCAACCTCTCCAGCCCTTCATCTGTTTCTTGATATTCCCGCCCGCATTTTGTACAGATCAGTCTCTCTGGCAATAACTCTCCACACTCACATACCCATCCTCTTCTTTTAGCTGGCACTCCAAGCATAAGCGCGTATGCCGGTACATCAGATGTAATCACCGCCCCGGCACCGATTAGTGCCCATTTGCCAATCTTGTGCCCACAGACAATCGTAGCGTTTGCGCCGACTGTAGCTCCCTTTTCTACAATAGTCTTCTTATATCCGGCATGACCTTTTGGATATTTTGCTCTCGGTGTTAAATCATTTGTAAAAACACAAGATGGCCCACAGAAAACATAATCTTCCAACTCGACTCCCTCATAAAGGGATACATTGTTCTGAATCTTACATCCGTTTCCCACTTTCACGTTATTTGAAACATTTACATTCTGCCCTAAGGAACAATTCCTCCCAATTCTCGCGCCTGACTGGATGTGACTGAAATTCCAGATTTTTGTTCCTTCTCCAATCTCAACATCGGCATCTACAATACTGGTTGCATGAACAAAGTATTCTTTCATCATAATGCCCCTTCTCCGAACCTTCCTGTAAAATCCAAAGTGGAACAAGCTTCAAGCGGCAGCTGTACTGGGCGATGTTCTGCCGCAGATTTATAAACTGCAAGAACAATCTCCAATGCTCTTTTTCCGTCTTCTCCTGTTACATACGGCTTGCGATGATTCTGAATCGCTTCAATCACATCGGCATAAAGAGGGGTATGGCCAAACCCATAAACATTCGGCGGATTCTCTGCATATGTCGCTTTTACATGCTCAGGATCATCTAAACCATCTGCAAAGCTCCACTCTTCAATGATGTTATCGCTAGTTCCGGCTGCTTTTGCCGTCCCAGTCTCACCAAAGATATAGAGTGTCTCTTCCAGATTCTTCGGGTACACATTGGTTGTTCCTTCAATGAGACCATAGGATCCATTTGAAAACTTCACAATTGCCATACCAAGGTCTTCTGCTTCCAAATACGGATGTGCCAGCTGATCCGTATAGGCCATAACCTCATCAATATCATTTCCCATCATCCAACGGAGAAGATCGATATTGTGGATGCATTGGTTCATTAAACAGCCTCCGTCCTGTTCCCAGGTACCGCGCCAGGGTGCCTGCTCATAATATCCTTTCCCTCGGTTCCAGCGGATATGGGCGGCTCCGTGAGAAAGCTTTCCAAACCGCCCCTCTTCAAGTGCCTTTCTGATATATTGTATAGACTTATTGAAGCGGTTCTGGTGGTTTGCGCATACAACTACGTCTACCTCATGCCCAGCCTTGATAATCGCGTCAGCATCAGCAATAGAAAGGGCAATAGGCTTTTCTATAATTACATTGCAGCCTGCTGCAATGCAGTCAAGCGCCATAGCCGCATGCTTTCCGGACTCCGTGGCAATCGCCACCAGTTCAGGCTTCTCGACTTCCAGCATCTTTTTAAAATCCGTATATTTTCTTACGCTTTCAAGCCCAAACTTCTTTGACTTTTCATCCATAACCTCTGGCAGAATGTCACACATGGCCACAAAATCTAAGTTGTTATTCTTTGCGGCTTCAATGTGATTCGGGCTGATACGTCCACATCCGATCAGTGCATACTTCATAGTTCTTTTCTCTCCCATTTATCTATAATTTCACATATCCTCTCAGCCGCATTACCGTCCCCAAACGGATGGTAATCAGGATTAATCGTCTGCTGCCTGCCTAGTTTTTTCAGAATATCTTTGTGATTGGCTTTCGCAAGCTGGTTTCTGTTACCCACCATTGTTTCAGGCCAAACAACATGATCCAATACAAACACGCATTGAACCCCTGCGTAGAACGCTTCGCATTGGAGCCCTCCAGAATCTGTAACTATCTTTTTCGCGCGCTTTGTAAGATGAACGGAATCTGAATATCTTACAGGCTGAGTAAGGACAATATTTTTGAACTCGTTTTTTTCGCATACTCTCTTTGCCCGTTCACGGTTTCTCGGATGAACCGCATATATAGTTGGGGCATCCAGACTGTTCATTGCCATCAGTATCTCCGTCAATGGCTCATCGCTAAATGTATTTTCCTGACGGTGGCACGTCATGTAGTAGAACTCCGATGGTATCATGATCAACTTGCCGTCAAAGTCCTGGATAGCCGGATGTTCCCATGGCAGATCAGCAAAGTGAAGAAATGAATCATACATAATATTTCCAACACAGTAGGAACGGCTACCTAAACCTTCCCTATTTAGATTGCCTAAAGTACTCTCAGTTGCGCAGAAATTCAGGGTTGCTATATGATCTGTGGTAATACGATTAATTTCTTCAGGATTGTCAAGGGTTCCTAATCGATTTCCTGCCTCTACATGTATTACGGGAATGCAAAGCTTAACTGCCGCCAAGCCGGCAGCTAAAGTCGAGTTTGTATCACCGTAAACGAGAAGAGCATCTGGCTTTTCTTTCTGTAATATCTCCTCAATCCCTACCAGCATCTTAGCTGTCATCCGCGCATGGCTTCCACCTGAAACTCCAAGATTATAATCAGGTTTCGGTATTCCCATTTCACGGAAAAACACCGCTGACATATTGTCATCAAAATGCTGTCCAGTATGAACGAGGATTTCCTGATGCTCTTTTCGCAATTGCCGCGATCCGGCAGCAGCTTTTATGAATTGAGGCCTGGCTCCGACTACAGTGATGATTTTCATTGTCCGAAACACCTCCTGAAAAATTTACAGTTCTGCATACAGTTTAAGCAGCTTCTTCTCCTCGTTTGTCCAGTTATATTTCTCATCTACAGCCTTTTTTCCGTTTCTTCCTAGCTCCTGAGCCTTCTTTGGATTTCCAATCAGAGTCATGCAGGCTGCTCTCACTGCCTCTGAATCTCTTGGATCAACACTTATCCCGCACTTATTGCCTTCAACAATATCTTTCCACAATGGAAAATCTGATGCTATCACAGGAAGACCAGCCGCCATAAATTCAAACATCTTGATTGGCTGTGCCTCCATATGATTTGCAGCAGGTTGATAAATCACAATCCCGGCTCTTGCCTTTCCATATAACGTGTTCACTTCTGTTCTGCTGATCTTACCAATAAACTTTATCATTTTTCATACTCCTATCGCTTCGTACAGTGACAGCAGATTCTTTTCTTCATTATCCCAATTGCAACCATTCAACACATATTGTCTGCCTTTAAGGCCCATATTCTGACCTTTTTCCCGGTCATCCAACAGCATCGATATTGCTTTGCTAATCTCCTGGATATTCTCGGGATCTACACAAATTCCGGCTCCGCTTTTCTTGGCAATCTCTTGCCATACCGGAAAATTAGAACAAATATATGGCAAGCCTGCCGCCATATACTCATATATTTTTATAGGTTTCGAATAGTAATAGTTCTCAATGGGTTTTAAAATGCAAAGCCCCACTATCGCATTTCCATACAGCTCATTGATGCCATTACGATTCAATCGGCCTATGTATCTGATACCCCCCCGATTTGCATGACTTCATGATCTCCAGCGATAATAAGCTGTCCATCAACATTTTTCATCGCCTCTATCATAATCCGCTCGCCACGAAGTTCATCTATGCCGCCTGCATAGCAAACAATTGGTTCACGCTCTGAAAATGGTGTTTCATGAAACCTGATATCATCCAGTTTAGGATAGTTGTTTATCACAACGACCTTTTTGCATCTCCCCTTAAAAGATTCCGCTATGTGAGGTGTCGCTGCTACGACAGCATCCAAATGTTTTACAACATACGACTCATAAATTCTGTACATCCATGATACCAGCTTCCTAAACGGGCCAGGTATCCATGTCTTGTCCATAATCTGTGCCGGAATATCCTCGTGACTGTCAAAAATAACCTTTTTTCCAACTTTCTTGAGCTTCAGTCCATAAGGCAATAACTCGGGATCATGGAAATGGTAAATATCAGCATCCAGCTTCTTTGCGATTCTATAAACCTTGTTGGCTGATTTGATCATCCTTCTTATTCGCCCGGATTCCTGTGGGCCGACACCGATTAGTCTAACTCCATTTTTGAAGTATTTTTTTCCACATGAAACCTGATATACTTCATATCCCGCTTTCGCCAAAGAAGAACACTCCTTATGAAATATACGAATATCTTCCTGACCGTGCGCGTTTGTCAAGTGACATATTTTCATATCATAGCTACCTCAAAATTAATCTTTAAAAAATCCATCTCACCATTTCAAATACTTCAGCAAACTCACACCCAACCTGTACCCCATGTGTTCTTGCCTGTCCTAATGTAAAATCCGATGCCGCATAGGCACGCATCCTTTGAGATTCATAACACGCAATGGCAGCAATCTTCTGATCAATGTGTCTTCTTTCCAACTTAATAAATGTCTGATTGTTAAATTGGAAGTTATTCCATGGTACTTCGTAAGCAAATAAAGTGGTCTTCTTAAAAGCGCGGATAGCCTCTTCCGCAATCACATGATGATCTTGATGGACATCATTCAGAGATGGCGCAAACACATACTTGGGATACAGTCTGTTTCCGATCCTGATCATATCATCCAGAATCGCCTGCCGATGGGAATTGAATTCCCGGACAGGATAGTCAAGAACAAACAGATGATCATCATTTATTTTATAGCTCTTCATTGCCAGCCTTAACTCTTTTTCGAGTCTATCAACTGGACATCCGGAAGGAACCGAATTACGGCACGTTGAAAACGCAACATAATAAAGATCTTTTCCCTCTTCGAGAAAGCGGGCTATAGTGCCGCCACATCCCAATTCGCCATCATCCGTATGCGGCGCTAAAATGAGAACAACCTCACTCATATTCTAATCTCCTGTTTTTATATCCCCTAATGTCAAACTAATACACAAAATGCGGCCCGGAATGACAGAACTCCTGAATTATTCTTACCTCACTTTCCAATCAACAAGTGACCCATCCGGATTATACAGAACTTCTTCATTGCGAAACTGCATCATATATCCTTCCGTAACATGGCAATCTAATATTTCTTCACCAAGAACCTGTTTGATTCTCAGATACGGCATATTCACACCAGCCACAACGGTATTGACCACTCCCGCAGGAAGACGCGGATTAATCTCCATCAACTGAGGCCTCCCATTTTTATCTACTTTCATATCAAACCCTATATTTCCATCCAGGTTCAGAAGCTTGGTAATTTTCTTTGCAAGTTCAATAGCCTCCTCATTGAACTTAATGATACTGCTTACCATGATGCTGCTGATTACGACGCCCTGCCGGCAGGAAAAACAGACAGTCTCACCATGCTCAGCAAGAATATCCACAGAGATTTCCTCATTTGGCAAATATTCCATTACCACCATTTCAGGAATTTCATTTCTTTCCGCAATGATGTCCTTAAGTTCCTCAAATCTCATATACTGCGAATTAGGTTTTTCCTTGAAGAACTGGTCATAACGAGACTTATTTGCGTCAAGAATTCTTACGCCGCGGCTTCCGTTACCAAAAGTCGGTTTGATAACCACTGACTCCCTTGGATATCCCAACTCATAGACAGCCTTTTCCAACTCCTCTGGTGTAAGAACCACACGAAAATCAGGAGTAGGAAGTCCTCCCTTTTTCATTGCCGTCAGAAGCATCCCCTTGTTATTTGCTATATGAAGCGGTTTGTAATCCATGACAGATACGATTGTTCCCACTTCGCCAAACCGATTCTTTGCAGCAGCGAACAACTCCAATTCTCTAGTAACAATAGAAATCAGCACCTGTATCTTTTCCTCTTTGCAGATCTCCAAAACTTTATCAATAAATACAGGATCTGAAGCCACCGGAACCTGATAAAACTTATCAACCTTCAAGCGGCATGTCGCCATCGGATTCATATCCACTCCAACGATAAACAGTTCCCGCTCTCCGTTGTTCCGAAGGCAATTCAAGATACTGGGATACCCCGGCGCACCGGCACCAGTCATCAGAATCCTCACTGTATCCAAACCCATTTTTACGTTTCTCCCTTCGCTCTCAAACACCGATTGATAATATCCAATAGAGATTTCGAAAGAACAGAAAAATCATATTCTTTTGCGATAGATCTTATATATCCTCTATCTATCGGATGCTCACTTAATTGTCTCAATGCATTAACCAGTTCCTGTGCTGTCCTGAAATCCTGCGCTATGCCGCAGTTTCTGTTCCTGACAATCGAATAAGGATTATCCTCTCCGGAAATAACTGAAATCCCACTGGCCAGATAATCAAAAAGCTTATTTTGACTTCCTCCGTACCGAAGTATCTCATGAGATTTGCAGTTCAAAATTGCAATGCTGCATTTTGATAAAATATATGGAATATACTTTTTTTCCACATATCCTTTCATCTTAACATTATTCAAATGCTTTTCCTTACAGAGCCTTTCAAGTTCCTCCTGCATTTCACCTTTTCCATAAATAAAAAATCTGAATCTCGCATATGCCTGTGTCTGCATTAATTCAATAGCGTCAAACAAAGGTTTTATCTGCTCATTTGCATGCCGAAGCGAACCGGTATATACCACCTTGACAGTTTGGCCATCTTCCAAATCCGGGTCAGATATTTTGTAATGCTCTGCATTATAATCAAACATTTCCAAATCTATACCGTTATTAATATGCATAACCTTATCTTTTGAAATTTCACGTTCCCAATGCATGTCCCTGATATAGTCGTATCCGCCGCCCATAGTAAACACAATAGCATCTGATCGTTTATATATCCATTTTTCAAGCCTTCTTAAATATAGAACGGCCGGATTACGCGGTCCTGCTATTTGGTAGGCAATCAGACTCTCCGGCCAAAGGTCCGCTATTTCCGCCACACCAGGCACACCAAATTTCTTTGCCAGCTTAATTCCTTTCGCGCATGACATCGGAGGCATAGATGTTGAAACTATAGCATCCGGTTTTTCAAGTTTTTTGCAAACTCCTGGCAGCTTCCAAGCAAATTCACACATATTGTAGATACGTTTAATGCCATTATCTTTATAATCGCAACATTTTATATAAACATGATCTACACCGTCTACACTCTCACGTTTCCATCTGCTACCATCAGTAATAAGATTTTTATCAGAATTATGTACACTGCTAGCTGATATAATGGTAACCTTGTGCCCCATGGCCATAAGATTCTTCGCAAAATATGTTTGTCGTGCCAACGGATAGTACTGGGGAGGAACAGCATAATGGTTAATCAACCAGATTCTCATCTTTAAGTCCTCATATTATAATTCGCTTGATACCTCATCATTACCTGTTCATCTCTGTCCAACTTCCTTTCCCGCCACAGCCATCACAGTCCTCACTATAGTCCTCAGATCACTCCCGACGCCAAACCGTCTCAGGCTCTCCAGGTTATATCTCATCTTTTCCGGCAGTACGATTTCCCGGTAGATTCTGTCCGCATCCTCCCCCGGATTTCCTCCCAGAAGCTTGGCCTCATCCCTGTACCGGATGCTGGCCTCCGATGTGATTCCCGCCGGCAAAAGCAGTGTGGCCCTCATTTCCCTGGTATATGTCCTCACATATTCCGGCACCTCAGGACGGGTTCCCACAAATGTCATGGCGCCCTCCAGCACGTTAAACAGCTGGGGCAGCTCATCCAGACGGTATTTCCGCAGAAATTTCCCCGGCTTCGTGACACGCTTATCCCCTGCCAAGGTAATCCGCATGCCCTTCCTCTCCGCCCCCTTTGTCATGGTCCGGAATTTGCAGATCATAAACCTCTTTCCGTAAGCCGTCACCCTCTCCTGGCGGTAAAAGGCACCCCCTGGTGAATCCGCGGATATCCACGCCGCGATCACGGCCATAGGCACAGCCAAAATTCCCAGCAGCATCCCTGCTGCCGCTATGTCAAATACGCGTTTCAGTTTCAGGCTCAGCCGCCTCTCTGCCAGGATGTCGTAGTACTCCCTCACTTCCTGGTTCCGCATCCATTTTGGAAGCTGATCCCACTCCCGCAGCATATCCTTCTCCTCTCCTCTGCGATCCGGCAGAAATTCCCGATCACATACTCCGCATCCTCCATAGTAAGCTTTGTATGTAAAGGCAGGGTGATCTCATTTTTATAGAAGTCATAGGCATTGGGAAAATCTTCAATCCTCCATCCCAGCTGCCTGTAGGCTGTCATCATAGGAAGAGGTTTATAGTGGACATTACAGGCAATCCCCCGCTCTGCCATCCTGTCAATGATCTCCCCCCGCATCCTCTCATCAGCCCAGGGAATCCGGGTAATATAGAGATGACCGCTGCCCGCATGGTCTCTGCCATAATGGTCCGGATGCCAGATACCGGCCATGGCGCATACCCTGTCATACAGGCCGATGATCTCCCTTCTCTTAGTCAGCATTCCGGGATACCGCTCCAGCTGCTTTAACCCTATGGCTGCCATAATATCTGTCATGTTGCACTTGTACCACGGCCCTATGATGTCATACTCCCACGCTCCAAGTTTTGTCTTAGCCAGGGCATCCTTGGACTGACCGTGGAGAGAGTATAGCTGATACTGACCATACACTTCCTCGTCTTCAATCCCAGAAAGGGAGCGCCATGTAGAAGCCCCTCCTTCCGCAGTGGTGTAGTTTTTCACCGCATGAAAAGAAAATGAGGAAAAATCAGCAATCTCCCCTGCTTTCCTTCCATGTCGTTTGGCCCCCAGCGAGTGGGCGCAGTCAGCTACCACTGCCACACGGCCAAGGGCTCTCTGAATCCGTTTTCCCAGCTCTGTGTGTCCCCCTGGAGTAAAGAGAGCCCTTTTTCTTTCCACGGCTTCAAAGATCCTGTCATAATCGCAGATAATACCTGCCAGATCTGTGGGAATCACCGCTTTTGTCCTGGGTGTAATGGCATTTTCCATTTTTTCATAATCCATTTCCCAGGAATCTTTCTGACAGTCAATAAATTTCACTGTAGCGCCGGTATGGATCGCCGCCGACGCGGAAGCCGTGTAGGTGTATGCCGGAACCAGCACCTCGTCTCCCTCCCCGATTCCCAAAATCCTCAGATTCATCTCCTCCGCCGCCGTGGCGGAATTTAGACACACCAGATTTCCGCTGTGGCAGAACGCGGCCAGTTTCTTTTCAAGAAGCTTTGTCCTGGGGCCGGTAGTGATCCACCCGGAACGCAGGGTGTCAGCCACCTCCATAATCTCCATTTCGCTGATATCCGGCGGACTGAAAGCGATCTCCCTCTTCTCTGTGTTCTCCATGTATCTCCATCCTGTTCCTTATAAACCGTATCTGAGGCTATGATCCTCCCGATGTACTTCATTCGCCAGAATTGCCCCAGACAGTACTTTCTCACAAATCATCCCGCCTGGTACACATCTTGCTTAAGCCGGATTCCAAAGAAAATATCCTGGCTCCGGTTAAAAAGCTCCACCCTGGTAACAGCGATCCTTTTGTGAAGATTCAGCTTTACCACCTGGCCAACATAATGTTCCAAAACTCCCCTTGCTCTCAGTATTCGCTTATCCTCCCCCAAGGTTATGTCTGTGATCCCCATGACAGACTGCAGCTGTCCCCCACAGACCTCCTGGAGGAAAGCCAGATCTTTCTCGCTTATGGGAATCAGCTGGTCATTTCCCTCCTTATCCTTGCCGAATACGGGAAACTGGGGGAACTCCCGGGATTTCTGCAATTCCCTGCGCAATTCTTCTGCATGAGCTGTCTGGGCAAATACATATCCCGGAAACAGAATATCCTCCGTGGCATAATAAACTCCGCCATGACGGAAAGGCTTGGCCTTTTTAGGAATACTGCATAGCGTACACAGAGAACAAGGAACAACCCGTTTTATCAGCTCCGCGCTATGGTATTCCTGCCCCTGCTCTGTCATAAGGGCATACCAGTTCTTGTTTTCCATCAAGTCCTTCTGTCCCCTCTGTTTTTTGTTGCCTTCATTCCGTTATGCGGCGCGTTCACATGCACCGCGAAATGGTCGCTTAATAGCCTGTTAAGCGACACTTTTTATGTGTTATGTGAACTTCAACCTCTGTAAAATCTCAACTTACCCTTTAAAATTAAGGAAATCTTCTTTGTTTTTTGGAAAAAATGGCATCTGAATGCAGTTGACACCTATTAGAAATGATGATATAATCGGAACCGTTATAGAAATTTCAAATTTTTTGCCAATAAAAACAAAAAGTGTCGCTTAACAGGCTATTAAGCGACACTTTTTTGCATAATTTTGTATAAATTCATTGAGACCCTCACACATTATAAGCCTCTTCATGCATCGTTTTATATCAAATCACCGCCCCATTACTCCTCAAATCCTTCTCCACCTTCCCCTCGCACACCACCCCGGTAAAATCATAGGCATCCACATTAAAATTTGTAATGATCTGTGTGCTTCCATGATACTTACAGTACAACTCATGGCTGTACACAATGGTCCCATCCGACATGATGGACACCAGTTCCCCATTGGTCACATTAAAATTCATATCAAGAACATTCCCGTACAGTTTTGTGTCAATGACATTCTCATACCATTTTCCGGCATTTCGCCCGTCACTGGCCTTAAAGCTGAAATAGTGAAAGATCTCAAACCGGCTGCCTCCCCCGCTGCAGGCAATAGAGTCCTTAGACGGATGGCCCACGATCATCTTATTGCCTGCAGCAGGCTTTAAGATCCTTGTGCGCTGTCCGGTGCCTGTGTGGTAAATGCTTACCACCTGATTGCCTGTGGCCAATGCCACAAATGGCTGTCCCTTCATGCAGAAGATCCCCGTCACCCCGCACTCCTCCCGGTTAACGCTCATCTGCCTGCCGTCTCTGGTGCTGGAAAACACCGCCTTCTTTCCGCTGCCATCCGTCGCGATCAGTTTTCCGTCTGGCAGAAAAGCGGCGATCCGGATGTTCTTCTGGCTCGTCTCTATCTCTGAAAATTCCCTGGTATCCAGGTCATACAGCTTTAGCATATGGCTGCCATTCTTGTAGAGCACCTGATTGCCGTAAGAAGTCAGTTTCCCATACTGGTTTGAGATAAATGTTCCGGAAATATGGTATTCGCCTTCCCCATCCCCCCAGCTGCGGACCCAGTATCCTCCCTCCGTCTCCCCGATGATCCAGGCTCCGTTCTCCGTCAGATGGATGTTTTTGGTCTTCTCTCCGCACAGCCGCTCCCCGCACCTGGTCTTGGTCTCCAGATCCCACATCTGTATCCTTCTGCGGCTTCCGGTAGTTTTCTCGCCTAGGGTCACAGCCCTCTTTCCGTCTCCTGAGATAGCCGCTGCCCTTAACCTTGTTATTCCCCTGGCAAGAACAGCGTAAGTTTCACCGCTTCGCCGGACGATCAATGTTCCGTCCTTGTAAGAACAGGCTGTCAATTCCCCGCTTTGACTTACTTGTCTGCCTTTCTTATCTTTATGGCAGTCTTCCATCCATTGGGAGAGGACTTCGCCGTCGGCAGGATCTTTCCATGCGTGCTTTTTTGGCTGGTCCAAGGTCATGGCACCGCTGACCAGATCATATCTGCGCTCTCTGTTATTGTAATAAACCCGCAGTTCATCCCCCACGATCACCATAGCCCGGAGCCTGCTGTTTATAACGTCACAGATCCTGCCTGTATAGCTCCAGCTTCCGCTGTCATTCCTGAATATGTAAATGAAGTTTCCTGACTGGCCGGAAGCTCTCGCCAATAAATACCGGCTGTCCCTAGTAAAAAAGAACCCGGCGATCTTTGGCCCACAACTATGAACCAAGCTGGTCTGCCCGGTTGCCATGGACCAGATCTGCACCGCCCCGCTGGCCCTTCCCGCAAGCCACCTATCATCCGGTGAAAACACAAGGCAGCCAAAAACCCCCGGCGTTCTCTCCGACAGCGCCAGAGACACCTGGCTGATCTTTGCCCCCTTCATGGAGACCCGCCCTGAAATCCCAGAGTAATCCGGCAGCCTTGTGCCGCGCAGATCCAGTCCGGAATAATCGGGAATTCCCCCTTCCTTTGAATATGGAAAAGCCTGGATCAGATTATAAAGCTGATCCCTTACTTCCTCCTCATCCCGCCCTCTGGTACGATCCGCCACTGTTTTTGCCAGCCCGTCCCAGTATCTGCCTGCCATAGGCCCGATCAGTTTTAAAATATAGTAAGGAAATTTCCGCTGATTCCATATGGCGTCAACACGATCCTGATCTGTGCTGTTTACGATCCAGTACGCGGACATATAGTCCCGATAGATTTGATGGGGAAACCCAAACAATTCCCCGTCCTCATGGATCAAATGCATCTCTTTAACCAAAAGATCCTCGATATCAAATGCCTCGATATCCGGCGTCAGCCGAACCCTGTACATTCGCTGTATCTTCCCAAGCTGACCACTCAAAAACGCGCATTGGTTTGCCGCCTTTGCCGCTTCCCTGACCATGTGTTCAAAATCCTCTTCCAGAACACTGAGCCGGTTCTCCTTTTCCATACAATATCCCATAAACGGCAGCGCATACCCAATACACTTGTACGCAATCAGAAGCTTTTCCCCACTTAACTGAACCCGTTCAAGGAGTATGGCGATCTGAGCCAGGAAATAATTGTAAATAAGCTGTCCCGCGTGTTCAATAGGATCGTGCCATGGAAGATAGGCATCCTGGTGCCTTTCCATAATCGGGCAGACCTGCTCATACATTAAAAGAAGCATGGGATTTCTGAGAAGCCGCCGGAGCGTGTAGGTGCCTTTCACATGCCGCAGTTTTGTCTCTGACATAACTTTTGCCATCTGTTTGTCAGTCAGTTCCTGGAGACGCGCAGTCTGAAAAGATAGTTTATATCTCCTGGAAAAATCTTCTCTCGACGAGATCACCATCTGCAGCCCGGAATAAAGGGACAGCCCTTTAATCTCTTTGGCATATCGTTCAGCCGCCTCTGCCCCCAGTTCATTAAACCCATCCAAAAGCAGGATCAGCGCTGGCTCTGCTGCCTCCTTGTCCGCAAACTCGTACAGCTTATCCTGCGCGTGATCCGATCCGAACAGGGATCTGCAGACAGCCTGTTCAATACCTACCCTCTGGGCTTCCAGCTGTTCAAATGGAAGGTAAAGGATCGCCTGCCTCTCTTTCTGCTTTGCCACATCAAGCATCAGAGTAGTCTTGCCCATGCCGCCGTCAGCCAAAAGTACCGTGTGCTTACCTGCCTTCCACTGCCCGTCAAGCAGCCTTGCCAATGGATTTGCCCCCTCATTGGCATACAGAGTTTCTCCGCACCGAAGATCCGGCAGCAGTTCGGGTATGACCTTCTGCTGAAAGTACCTGCTGTTTTTTATTTTGCAAAGACGGGCTTCCCGGGATGACCCTGCTTCATCTGCCGGAAGCCCCAAGACAAAAGGGAATTTATTTTCCTGTGCGTAATCATGCCAGATAATGGGGTATTCTGCCCACCCCTCCTGAAACCAGGTGTATGCCCGGATAAAGCCTGCGCCGCTTGTGGTATCGTACTCCCCCGCCAGCACTGTGGCGCTGGCTCTGTCCTCATAGCGCAGCTCTCCTGCCTGGATCGAATAAAGGTACTGATAAGGCATCAGATTATGGTCATGTTCATGCCCGGCAAGCCACAGCTTGATATGGTTTTTCTGCAGCAGCTGGGACACGGATTTTCTCTCATCCTGGGACAGAGACGCCATGGCATAATGGGTAAGCAGGATCGTAGGTTTCGACGGATTTAAAGTTTTTATGGCATCATACAAAGGCTTAGTCCCCAGGATCAGATCCCGCTCCTGTCCCGGCCCATAAGAAAGGGTGGTGTCCACATGCAAAATATTAAAATACTCTGTCTCAATCACAAAATGAGGCCGCAGCGGATCCTCATACATGGCAAGGCGCCCCGGCACATCACGGTAGACCGAAGCCAGCAGTTTCCGAAATTCTTCCTGTCCCCCATGTATAGCCGCCAGATCCGCCGCCTCGATTTTTCCACCCCTGGAATCATAATAGGAACTCCCCGGATCTTTCGCGTTATACATGCGCGCTATGGCCTCCGCCCTGTCATCGCTGTATATATTGACATCATGATTGCCGGGAACCATAAAGAGATTCTCTGCCGACACATGCACGGATCTGCACAGCTTTTCAATGTATTCGGCACAATCACCGGGAAAACCGCCTGCCGGAGCATAGCGGATATCCCCGGTACAGAAGACATGATCGCAGCGGATCCCGCCGCGCTGCAAAAACCCCGGCAGTTCATCCCGCAGAAGCTCTGTCTCCATCTCATCACTGTTCAGATGCAGATCGGAAATATGCATCCACCTGACCGTTGCCATTATCACTCACCTGACTTTCCTCTGTACTCTTTGATCAACACTTTTTTGCCGTCAAATGCGAAACCATATTTCCGGATCCTTCCGCAAGGGATCCCTCTGCTCTCTAAATCCGTCTCATATTGCTGTTCTTCGATCTGTTTTAACGCCCCATTGGCAGTATCCTCCAGGGACCTTTCCTCGCCCGGATCCCTGACCTTAAATTCCATGATCACAGCAGGATCCGTTTCATTTTTCGGCTCCATCATCACATCGTACCTTCCAAACCCGCTTTCCCGGTTAGAAGTAATAATATAGCGGTCCGCCAGCTCCACTGCCAGCCCCAGCACAAAACCGTGGTAGAACCTCTCCGGCTGCGTCTCCATGGAAGGATTTCGTCCGCTGTCAAAATAACTGAACGTGGCCAAAGCCACACGGTTCATGTAAGCATTCATGGACTTTACGTCATCCCGCATAAGCGCCTTTAGAAAACTGTTATAGACCGTGCCTGAACCAGAAAACCATTTTTTGATCATCTTTCGGAACATGATCTGTACTTCCTTGTTGGTAAGGGCCAACTCGTACAGATCCTCCCCTGTCTCCTCATTCATCACATAACTTTTCATCTTCAAATATCCGCTGGCCAAAAACAGGCTCCAGACAGCATTTTCATCGGTCTCCAGCTGATCGAACACAACCTGTTCATCAATCTCTCTGTATATAGTTCCTCCCTTTAAAAGCTGTTCCATGGATATCTTTATCTCCGAACTGCCTTCACGGATCAACTTATTTGCCAGACTGTTACTGCTGGTATTTGCCCAGTAGGCAGAAAGCTTTCCTGTTCTTATATAATTCAGAATAGACCACGGATTGTAAATATCCCCGGAATTTCCAAAAGTAAAGCCGTCATACCAGTCTTTTACCCTCTGTCTTGTATGATACATCCCATACTCTTTCAGCGCCTCCCACACCTCGGCCTCCCCAAAGCCAAAACATTCCGCGTATTTTTCGGAAGTAACTGTTACCACATCCAGATTGTTCAGATCCGAGAACATGGACTCCCGACTCACCCTGGTGATACCTGTCATAACTGCCCGCTCCAAGTATGGATTGGTTTTAAATGTGGCGTTAAACAGACTTCTGGTAAACGCCGCCAGCTCCTCCCAGTACCCATAAACATACGCTTCCTGCATAGGCGCATCATATTCATCCAGAAGGATGATCACCCCTTTTCCATAATACCTCTCCAAAAATCCCGACATGACCTTCAGAGATTCCGTAGCCGTATAGTCTTCCATATCAGCGGAAACATTCCGGTAAAATTCCATTTCCTTCTCATTCAGAAGTTTCCTATCCAGCAAATGATCATACCGATTGTACAACTCTGTGATAATGTGGCACAGCTTTTTTCTGGCATTTTCAAAGGTTGTCTCCTTCACGCTGGCAAAGCTGAGCATGATCACAGGATAAGTTCCCTGAAGTCCGCGGTATGCCTCCTTCTCCCATATAGACAGCCCCTCAAATACTTCTCCCCGCCCTGCGTATTCAATGGAGAAAAACCGCTCCAGCATATTCATATTCAGAGTCTTTCCAAAACGGCGGGGACGGGTGATCAATGTCACATCATCCCCGCTTTCCCACCACTCCCTGATAAAATCTGTTTTATCGACATAAAAATAGCGGTTTTCTATTAATTTCGCAAAATTCTGAATCCCTATTCCTACTGTCCTTGCCATGGCAGTACCTCCGGATGTGTCTTTCCGTTACGAAACGCTTTTTGTTATAAAGCATAGCATATTATGGGTAAAAAAGATAGGAGAACTTTTGACCCAAATGGCGGATGTACAAAATATCTTTACAGAATAAAACAAAACTCCCATAAATCTCTTAGTAAATAGAGACTTATGAGAGTTCGCTCCTAACTAAAAATATGTTTTCAGACTTGAATGCAATTCCTCTAATTGTGGCATATCATAAATATTTTCGTTAACATCAGTGCTATAAGGCGGCAGCGGAGTACTGCTGGCACAAAGTCCAAGTTTCTTACGAGTTTGAGCCCATATTGAATCCTTTGCCCAAATCTGACACAACAAGTATTATTGGATCTTTCAGACTGCAAAGAGTTGCATCATTCAGAAGAAAAATCAGAAACA
>ERZ808049.371-NODE-371-length-26120-cov-3.092885_pt1 | contig 26120 bp, 18 predicted proteins | sample MGYA00380198_ERZ808049 | MGnify/ENA primary metagenome ERZ808049 (study PRJEB31490, sample SAMN06133414) | mouse gut metagenome | isolation source: Z2_2 | host: mice | place: China: Chengdu | collected 2015-05 ...
GCATCCGGCCCATTTAAAATCGCCTACGGCGAGGGTCCGGATGTCCGAAAGGGGTGCTTTACTGGCCCGGATGCCGGGCAGCGGCGTGCCCGGCCCCGTGAACAGTAACACACACTATACTTTGCTCCGCAAAAATTTTTTGACGGGACTTGACAAATTCACGAGTGATATATATAATAATAAATGGTTAGCGAAGTCTAACCGAATTTTTGAACATACGGTTAGCGGTTGCTAATTAGCGACCTTATGTAGTGAATGAAAAGATGGCGGTGAAAAGATGACTTTAAAAGGTGCTGTAGAGGGGAAGGAATATATTATTCAACAAATCGACACGGACGATGAAGAGCTGAATGCTTTTTTGTTTTCGCTTGGCTGCTATAGTGGAGAAACGATTACGGTAGTTTCTCATCTGAAAGGCGGCTGCGTTGTTTCTATCAAAGATGGAAGATATAATATTGACCATCAATTAGCCGAAGCAATCGTTGTTTAAACGAAAAGAGTGAGCTTCGGCTTGCTTTTCGACCCACGGTTAGCAACTGCTAATTAGACAAGCGTCTGTAACTTTATCCGCAAGGATTTTATAAAATTAAATTACAAGGAGGATACCCAAATGAGAATTGCTTTAACCGGCAACCCGAACTCCGGCAAGACGACAATGTATAATGCGCTTACCGGAAGAAATGAAAAAGTTGGTAACTGGGCGGGAGTTACCGTAGATAAGAAAGAACATCCTATTAAAAAGGCGTATGCAGGAGGTGAGCAGCTTGTCGCTGTAGACCTTCCAGGAGCCTATTCAATGTCTCCTTTTACCAGTGAAGAGAGCATCACTAGCTCTTATGTGAAAAAGGAAAACCCCGATGTTATCGTCAATATCGTGGATGCTGCCAATTTAAGCCGCAGTCTTTTCTTTACAACGCAGCTTTTAGAGTTAGGTATTCCCGTTGTGGTAGCGCTGAATAAAAGCGATCTAAATGAGAAGAAAGGAACAAAAATTGATACGGAAGCCTTGTCAAATAAGCTTGGCTGTCCAGTTATCCATACGGTTTCTACTTCTGGTGAAGGCTTGAAAGAGGTTATAGAAGCAGCGGCCTCATACGCAGGAACGGCGCAAAAAGCTCCTTATGTGCAGGAGGATATCGACTTAACCGATAAGGTGCAGGTTGAAGCTGCTGACCGCAAACGGTTTGAGTTTGTGAATAAAATTGTAAAAGCAGTTGAAAAGCGTACCGTTCTGACAAAGGATAAGAATATTAATGATAAAATCGATGCCGTGCTTACAAACAAATGGCTCGGCATACCGATTTTCGCTGTGGTGATGTTTCTCGTTTTCCAAATTTCTCAGGTTTGGGTTGGAACGCCTATTGCCGATTTGTTTGTTGGATGGCTGGAAACATTTCAAGGCTGGGTTGGCGGCTTGCTTGAAAATGCAAACCCATTGCTCTCGGCGCTGCTTGTTGACGGTGTGATTGGCGGCGTTATAGCCGTTATCGGTTTCCTGCCGCTTGTTATGGTAATGTATTTTCTGATTGCATTGCTTGAGGACTGTGGATATATGTCCCGTGTTGCGGTTGTGCTGGATCCGATTTTCAAAAAGGTCGGTCTCTCCGGTAAGTCGGTCATCCCCTTTGTAATTACAATCGGCTGTGCTGTTCCCGGTATCATGGCGAGCCGTACCATCCGCAATGAGCGTGAACGCAGAGCCACGGCAATGCTTGCTCCTTTTATGCCCTGCGGTGCAAAAATCCCTGTAATCTCTCTTTTTGCCGGTGCGTTTTTTGACGATGCGGGATGGGTTAGCTTTTTCATGTATTTTTCGGGCATTATCCTGATTTTCCTCGGTGCTTTGCTTGTGAACAAGATTGCCGGATATAAGGCAAGAAAATCCTTCTTTATCATCGAATTGCCGGAATATAAAGCGCCTTCTGTTTGGGGTGCGTTTAAATCAATGTGCAGCCGTGGCTGGGCTTACATAGTTAAGGCTGCAACCATCATTCTGCTTTGTAATACGGCTGTTCAGATTATGCAGACATTTACCTGGAGCTTTCAGGCTGCCGAAACAGCGGACGCTTCGATTCTGGCATCAATCGCTTCACCGTTTGCATATTTACTCGTTCCGATTGTCGGCGTTTTGAGCTGGCAGCTGGCAGCAGCGGCTGTTACCGGATTTATAGCGAAAGAAAATGTAGTAGGTACGCTCGCCGTTTGTTTTGTCGGTCTTGAAAATTTAATTGACACGGAAGAACTTGCGCTTATGGAAGGCGCAGGAGCAGAGGCTGCGGGTATTATGGCAATTACAAAGGTTGCTGCTCCTGCCTATCTGATGTTCAATCTGTATACGCCTCCTTGCTTCGCTGCCATCGGCGCTATGAATGCGGAAATGAAAAGCGGAAAATGGGTTTGGGGCGGTATCGGTCTCCAGCTTGGCGTAGGCTTCACGGTAGCATATCTTGTCTATACTATTGGTACACTAATTACTGCGCCTGCGACTCTGAATATCGGAGCAGCTCTTGCGGGCTTGGCAGCAGTCATAGTTATGGTTGTGATTGTTTCTTTGTTGATAGCAAATACGAAGAAAAAAATGAAAACCGAATATGCTTTGTACGGCTCGAATAAAAACGCCTATGCCGCAAGTAGATAAGCTATGGAGAATATTATAATCATTGTGATTCTGTTGGGTATCATAGGCGGCGTTGTGCGGTATCTTTGCAAGGCAAAAAATCGTGGAGAAACCTGCATTGGCTGTCCATACTCCAAACAGTGCGGCGGTAAATGCAATGGCGGCTGTAACGGGGGAAAAACAGAAAGCAAGCTTCATAACGATTAAAACAATAAGGGGATGTGCATTTTGCGATTCGCATCCCCTTATTTCAGAAACGGAGATTAGCAATGACTAACAACTTGCTGTTAACTGCATCACATCAAGGTGTATCGCAGCGAGAAAAAGGTTTGCACAAAGGAAGAAAGGACTTTCTGAAATATGATGATAGATAAAAGGCTTATCGGAACGGTAAGCGAAAGCAAAAAGTACATAGCAGGAAATGTAATCTTCCAGTGGATTTCGCTTGTGGCCAACATCGTAATGATGGTTAGTATTACACGGCTTTTGGCAGAACTGTTTCAAAAAACTGCTGACAGGAAAATCTTCATCATCACGGCTGCAGCTGCCGTGTTTGCTGTGATGATCCGCTTTGTGTGTGCAGCTCTGTCTGCGAAGATGGGATACCTTTCCTCCAAGGCAGTGAAAAAGACGTTAAGGGAGAAAATCTACAAAAAGCTTCTCCGTCTTGGCACCTCCTACAAGGAGCAGGCACAAACCTCCGAGGTGGTACAGGTTGCAGTAGAGGGAGTTGACCAGCTTGAAACCTATTTCGGTGCATATTTGCCTCAGTTTTTCTATGCAATGCTGGCACCTCTTACCTTGTTTGCCGTGCTGTGCTTTGTAAATGTACCTTCGGCAATTGTGCTTCTTGTTTGTGTGCCTATGATACCTGTTGCCATCGCAGCGGTACAGACTTGGGCAAAGAAGCTCCTTTCAAAATATTGGGGACAATACACGGCTCTTGGCGATGCCTTTCTTGAAAATCTACAGGGACTTACCACCCTTAAAATTTATCAGGCGGACGAATTTAAGAATGACGAGATGAATGCAGAAGCAGAAAAGTTCCGTAAAATCACTATGAGGGTGCTGACAATGCAGCTTAACTCTATCACCATTATGGATCTTGTCGCCTACGGCGGTGCATCTCTAGGTATGGTGATGGCGGCGGCACAGTTTGGTGCAGGAAAGGCATCTCTTGCCGGAAGTCTGCTGATTATCATGCTGTCTGCGGACTTCTTTATCCCTATGCGACAGTTGGGCTCCTTCTTCCATATCGCTATGAACGGTATGGCGGCAAGCGGCAAAATCTTCAGACTACTTGATTTGCCGGAAAACGAGGAGAAAAAGAACAACTACACCGAAGGTGATATTATCTGCCGTGATTTGTCCTTTACCTACGACGGGGAAAGGCAGATTTTAGACCGTGTGAATATAACCTTTGAAAAAGAAAAATTCACAGCACTTGTAGGCGAATCAGGCTGTGGTAAATCTACCGTTTCCGCAATTCTTATGGGCAGGAACAAGGGATATACCGGTTCTGTCTCTATCGGTGGTACGGAGCTTTCCGAAATCAATGAAACCGGTCTTATGGAGAACATTACCTACATCAGCCATCAAAGCTATCTTTTTAAAGGGACGGTGCGTGACAATCTGCTGATGGGGAAACCGGACGCTTCCAATGAGGAGATGTGGGCAGTGCTTGAAAAAGTGAACCTTGCAGATTTTGTAAGAAGTGAAAAAGGTCTGGATACAGCTCTTATGGAAAAGGCATCTAATCTTTCCGGCGGCCAATGCCAAAGACTTGCTCTTGCAAGAGCGCTGCTTCACGACAGTCCGGTATATATATTTGATGAAGCCACCTCCAATATTGATGTGGAGAGCGAAAATGATATTATGAACGAGATACTGAGCCTTACGAAAACCAAGACCGTCATTCTTATTTCCCACCGCCTTGCCAATGTGGTAAAGGCTGATACCATTTATGTAATGACAAAAGGACAGGTTGCAGAGTTTGGCACCCATAAGGAACTGCTAAGTAATGGAACTGTCTATAAAGAGCTATGGACAGGGCAGCAGTGTCTTGAAAACTACGGAAAGGAAGGTGCGGCAGTATGAAAAGAAGTGGTTTTACCGTAATGGCAAAGCTGATCGGTCTTGTAAAGCCATTGACCCTATATATGGTTCTTGCTGTGACAATGGGACTTATCGGACATCTGTGCGCCTCCTTTATCACTATTTTCGGAGGTTTTGCAGTGCTTGAGCTTACAGATATCGGTTCACCTTTATCTCTCGCCATTATTTTTATCAGCCTTGCAGTGTTTTCTGTGCTCCGTGCGGCACTTCGATATGCAGAGCAAGCGTGTAACCACTTTATCGCCTTTAAGCTGTTAGCGCTCATTCGTGATAAGGTGTTCAAAGCACTTCGCAGACTCTGCCCTGCAAAATTAGAGGGCAGAGATAAGGGAGACTTGATTTCGGTGATCACTTCTGATATTGAGCTTTTGGAAGTATTCTATGCACATACCATTTCGTCGGCACTGATCTGGTTATTCTTTACCCTGATTTTGACAGCTTTTATCGGTTCCTATCATATCCTGCTGGGAGCATTGGCACTTGCTGCATATCTGACGGTGGGCGTTGTTATTCCTCTGATGATTTCTAAATTAAGCGGAGATGACGGAATGAAATTCAGAAACAAGTCGGGAGCATTGTCCGGTTTTGTTCTTGATAGTCTTCGCGGACTTTCCGAAACCATTCAGTACGGACAGGGGAAAAAGCGGCTTGCTGATATGAATGCAAAGACAGATGCTCTCTCATCAGATGAGGAGCGAATGAAAAAAACTGCCGGCAGAAATATTGCGATTACAAATACACTGATTTTATGCTTTGACTTTGCCATGTTGTTTGTTTCTGCATATCTTTGTCAGACGGGAAGCATTGCCTTTGACGGCGTTCTGATTTCAACCCTTGCACTCTTTTCATCCTTCGGCCCTTCCATTGCACTCGCAAACCTTGGAAGCACCCTGCAAAACACCTTTGCGGCAGGAAACAGAGTACTGGATATTTTAGAGGAAACGCCGCTTGTAGAAGAAATCACAGACAAGACAGATGTCGTCTTTCACGGAGCAAAGGCAGAAAATATCACCTTTGCATACGGGGACGAAACTATCCTTGCTGATTTGTCCGTAACCATTCCTCAAAATTCGGTTGTAGGTATTGTAGGCAGAAGCGGCAGCGGCAAGTCAACGCTCCTGAAGCTGTTTATGCGTTTCTGGAGGGTGCAGAACGGAAGCATTAGGCTGTCAGATACCGATGTGGAAGATATTAACACCGTAAATCTTCGGAATATAGAGAGCTTTGTAACGCAGGAGACACATCTGTTCCACGACAGCATCAGGAATAATATCCGCATTGCGAAACTTGATGCAGCGGATATAGAAATAGAAAACGCCTGCAAAAAGGCATCGGTTCATGAATTTATTATGACCTTGCCAAAGGGCTATGACACAGCGGTGGGCGAGCTGGGAGACACGCTGTCAGGTGGTGAGCGGCAGCGAATCGGACTTGCCAGAGCATTTCTCCACGATGCGCCTTTCGTGCTCCTTGACGAGCCTACCAGCAATCTGGACAGCTTAAATGAAGCGGTCATCCTCAAATCACTTCACGAGGAGCGAAGGGGCAAAACCATAATTCTTGTATCTCACAGAGAATCCACTATGCGTATTGCCGATACGGTGTACTCTGTGGAGCATGGGAGGATGAGCTGATGGGAAAGACGGCAGCAAACAAGCGGGAGCAGGAAAAGAAAATGGTTTCCGAAATGATTGCCCTCTACTGTAAAAAGAAGCATCATACTAAAGGTGCACTTTGTCCGGAATGTGCTGAACTTACGGAATATGCAAAACTGAGAAGTGACAAGTGTCCCTTTATGGAAACAAAAACGTTTTGCTCGAATTGCAAGGTACATTGTTATAAGCCGCAAATGCGTGAGAAAATCCATGAGGTGATGCGTTTTTCGGGACCGAGGATGATATTCACCCATCCGGTATCCGCAATCCGTCATGTGGTTGAGACAAAAAAAGAAAAGAAACGATTGGAGAAAGAAGATGAAAATTAAAAAGATATTTTGGATAATCCTCGGCTGTACCGGTCTTGGGATTGGTGCGGTTGGTGCGGTGCTGCCGATGCTTCCGGCATTCCCCTTTTTGCTGCTTGCTTCTGTCAGCTTTGCGAAAAGCTCCGAGAAATTATATACTTGGTTTATCAATACAACAATCTATAAGAAAAATCTTGAAAGCTATGTCAAAGGGGAAGGAATGACTTGGGCGGCTAAAATCCGCGTAATGATAATGGTAACGATTTTGATGTCTATTGGATTTACAATGATGTTTTTAAAAGCAGTTTATATCCCGTGTATGATTCTTTCCTGCGTTTGGATATTCCACATTCTTTATTTTATTTTCGGTGTAAAGACTTATATCCCGATAGAATAATCATCCCATTCCTGTGTACCCCGGATGGCGTCAGGGGAAGTGCACACGTTCGTGTCACGGTGCACAGAAGAAAGTGACATGATTGACATGAGGGCTCATGAGGCTGCAAGAGAAGCGATGAAGGAAGTCTGCCCACATCTGAAAATCGGCTGGACATTATCTCTTCATAATATGCAGCCTTATGTAGGCGAGAGACATGGTGACGCCAAAGCAGGTGAAAGCGCTCAATGCGGCGCTGCAGCAGATTAAGAAACCGGAGTAGGTATCATAGTCGGGGGCTTTTGACCTCGACATCATAATAAGTATAGCAATCTTGAAACAAAATCTCATCTGAGACGATATCCGGTGTTTAAAACAACTCCCCTGCTGTTTGGTTTGGTCAAATGACAGTTAGGGGACCGAGCTTGATTTCAGCGTTGAGAACATATCAAAAGTATGGCATAATATAAAAATATAGATAAAACTGTCAGAAATTATAGGAGACTGGAATCTCAAAAGGAGGGGAAGGCACAATGGGAAGATATTTGAATCCATCAAACGTAGGATTTCAGAAGGCATTGAATTCACCGATATATATAGATAAAACAGGGATGATTGAAAAATTGAATCAGGTAATTGGAACAAATGAACCTATGGTCTGCGTGAGCCGACCACGTCGATTTGGAAAATCCATGGCAGTAAATATGCTGACGGCTTACTATAGCAGAGGATGTGACTCAAAAGATCTTTTTTCAGGATATGAGATTAGTCGGACAGCGGATTTTAAAGTATATCTGAATCAATACGATGTGATACGGATGGATATGCAGCTAATGATGGGTGAAGCCTTTGAAATGGAAGGGCAGCAGTCTGGAAAAACACTTTTTCGGTATATACGAGATGAAATTGTATCTGAATTGAAGAGAAGTTATCCGGAATGTGAAGTAATGAACATGCCGCTTGCTAAGGCTTTGTGGAATGTTCATGAGGCAACAGGAACACAATTTATCATTTTGATTGATGAGTGGGATTGTCTTTTTCGAAATTATAAGAATGACCAGAAACTGCAGAAGGAATATATTGATTTTCTTAGAGGCATCTTTAAAGGGATTGTCGCAGAGGAATGTATTGCACTTGCGTATATTACGGGAATACTTCCGATTAAGAAATATGGCACAGAGTCGGCATTGAACAATTTTAAAGAATATACGATGATAGCACCAGATTATTTGGCTGAGTATGTTGGGTTTACTGAAAAAGAAGTAGAGATGTTGTGTGGGCGCTTTGAAATGGATTTTGAAGAGACACGAAAATGGTATGATGGATATTATTTCAAGGAAGCCGGACACATCTATAGTCCGCGTTCGGTTGTGGAAGCTATGAAGAGAAAAACAATCGGAAGTTATTGGACCAGTACAGAAACGTATGAATCGTTAAAGAACTACATTACAATGGATTTTGATGGATTAAAAGAAGCAATAGCCCGGCTGGTTGCGGGAGAATCCTATCCGATTAACACTTTGCGCTTCCAGAATGATATGATTTCAATGAGCAGTAAGGATGACGTACTGTCTTTGTTGATACATTTGGGTTATTTGGGGTATGAAGAGAAAGGGAAAGCTGTTTTTATACCGAATGAAGAAGTAAAAACAGAATTTTGTACTGCAATTGAAGATACTACTTGGACAGAACTGATTCGCACATTGACGGATTCACATAAACTTTTGGAAAAAACTTGGGCAGCGGATGAGACAGCGGTTGCGGAAATTCTGGAGAGAGTGCATGAAGAAAATGTGTCGATTCTGAATTACAATGACGAAAATGCATTGAGTTTTATTGTTTCGCTGGCATATATCAGTGCCCGAAAAGACTATGTGATTGTTCGGGAATTACCAGGTGGAAAAGGATTCGCTGACATTGTGTTTATTCCAAGAAAGCAGACAGATAAACCCGCAATGGTTGTAGAACTAAAATGGGATAAAACAGTAGACACTGCAATTACACAAATAAAAGAAAAGAGATATGTGCATGCTCTGAAAGGGTATGTAGGGACTGTATTACTGGTTGGAATAAATTACAACAAAGAAAGCAAAATGCATCAGTGTAAAATAGAAGAGTATCAAAAAGGACGGTAAATGAGTGCCGTCCCTTTTGATATCTGGAAAAACATTTATCATTCGTGAATGTTTAAAGGCAGCAGATTGCCTTTTACATCTTCAGATTTTGCTCCCGATACTCCTTAGGCGACAATCCGGTTGCTTTTTGAAACTGTGTAGAAAAATAACTGCGGGAGCCAAAACCTAATTCTGTACTGATTTCCTGAATACTTTTTTTGGAGGCACAGAGGAGCAGTTTCGCCTGCTCTATTTTTTTCTTCTTTACATAATCATTCACGGAAAGACCTGTTTCGCTCTTAAACTTATGTGAAAAATAGTATTCTGTGTATCCTGCCTGAGCTGCAAGTTCCGCAATGGAGATTTTTTCGTCCGGATGAGCGGAAATATATTCGCAGGTACTTTGAATCTGCCGGGAAATGGTTGAATCTGCCCGGGCTTTCTGGACACGCTGTATATAGTCTTCCATCAGCTTTTGCGAAAGCGTCTGGATTTCGGAAGTGGAATGGCATTCTTCTAATTTCTGTGCATAGTAGTCGTTGAGCGTATAACCGATAGACGGATTTAAGCCTCCTTCGATTGCGGCCCTGGAACAGAGTGTCAGGAGAACATGCAGATCGTTCTTTGATTTGCGGAGGGCGTCTCCGGTATCATACTTTACACCGGTGCTTAAAGAACCAGAATGAGCAATTGCCTGTTTATAATCAGGGTTTCCCTCTCGGAACATTTGCAGCATCCGCTGTTCCGCCATCCAGATACCTCTGTGTTCTTCGGAAATAAGATTGACTTCGGAGGCCGTATCACGATCCGGTGTGTCGGGAAATGCAATATCATTTGGTGTGATGCGTTCACCTGTAACACAGCAGTGAAACATGACGGTATACTGAAAGAGCTGGGTGCTCGGTACAATCGGAATTTGCTCAAAATGGCGTAAAATATTGGTCTGTAGTTGTATGGAAAAATGTTTTTTATCCAGTTCTTTTTTCAAAACCAGATGGGAATTACGTCCGGTAAAAACCGGTCCCATGGCATGAATCCGCACAAGCTTTTCCACCTGATATTCAAAGGCAAATATGTAGACAAGACCAAAGTCTGTATCTGCCATAAAAGGTGCCCGGTTTCCTGTCTTGAGATAGGCGGTCAGCGTATCTGAAAACTGAACCTGCATAATCGGAATTGACTGATTGGCAGCAACGCCGTTCGGACAGGTGGAAGAAAGTGGTTTTAAGTCAGGAGTATAGCTCCACAAATCAACAGCATAGTTGCAGTTAATGAGCTCATGAAATAAAGAAAGCCGTTCATCAATATTCACGTCCGAATCCTCCTTGATTTATAATCAGCTATTAAAAAAAGGTGCAAGCAGAGTTCTGTCCTGTTCCAGTTCTGTACATATTGTACCATTTTGGAAAAGATCATCTAAGTATATTAAATATTTCGTGAAAAAGATAAAAAATTCATGTTTATTTATATTATACACGAAAATAGAAACAATAACATTAAAAATTGAACGCATTAGAATAAAAGTGCAGATATAATAAAGACAATCGAAATAGAAAGGAAACGGGAAAAATGAAAAAATTTGCAAAGGATTTTATGATTGGTGCAGCAACTGCGGCACATCAGGTAGAAGGAAACAATATACACAGTGATTACTGGGTGCAGGAGCAGGTTCCCCATTCTATGTTTGTGGAGCCGTCTTTAGATGCGGTCGATCATTATAACCGGTATGAGGAAGATATACGTTTGCTGGCGGAGGCGGGACTGAATACATACCGCTTCTCAATTGAATGGGCAAGAATCCAGCCGGAAGAAGGCGGCTGGGATGAAAAAGAAGTAGGGCATTACCGGAATGTATTGGAATGCTGTGAAAAATACGGCGTTCGTCCGATTGTGACGATGATGCATTTTTCTTCTCCGAAATGGCTTATTTCAAAAGGCGGATGGGAGAATCCGGAAGTTGTGGAGCTGTTCCAAGCTTATTGTAAACGTCTGGCAGAGGAATTGGGAGATAAACTGGAATATGTCTGTACTATCAATGAGGCAAATATGCGTCTTCAACTTGCGGCGTTGATGAAAGATATGATGAAACGGATGATGAATCCGGAAAATACCGCAAAATCTGCAGAGGGCAGTGTCCAGGTCGGCATCAACATTCAAAGCAAAGAAGAGATGATGATGGGTATGATGGAGACGGCAAAAGCGTTCGGACTGGAAGACCCAAGAACGGTACACACTTTCGTATCTCAGTGTACGCCGGAAGGCGATGCACTGGTAATGAAAGCGCACGAGGCGGCGAGAGATGCAATGAAGTCAGTATGTCCGCATCTGAAAGTAGGTTTAACTTTATCTCTTCATGATCTGCAGCCGTATCCGGGAGGAGAGACATTTGCAGAGGAAGAATGGAACGATGAATTCCTGCACTATCTTCCGGCAATTCAGGAAGATGATTTTCTGGGAGTGCAGTGTTATACGAGAAAACGGTTTGACGTAAACGGCGGAGCGCAGCCCACAGAGGGAAGACCGAGAACTCAGATGGGATATGAGGATTATCCGAAAGCAATTGCCAATGTGGTCCGCAAGGTTGCAGAGGATTTCCACGGAGAACTGATCGTGACGGAGAACGGAATTGCAACGACCGATGATGAAAGACGGTGTGAGTTTATCAGAGAAGCCGCAGAAAACCTGATGGAATGTATCGAGGACGGTATTTTGCTGAAAGGATATATGTACTGGTCGCTATTGGATAATTTTGAATGGCAGAAAGGATTTTCAATGACATTCGGACTGATCGGAGTGGATAGGACAACCCAGAAGCGGTATCCGAAGGAGAGCCTGAAAGTGCTCGGAAGTCTGATTGAGAAATAAGTTTTGGGAGGAAAGTCAAATGGCAAAAGAAAAGAAACAGATGACAAGTGAAGTCGACGGCGTACAGTACCGCAGGGCGAAAACGTGGCAGATCGCACTGGCACAGCTGAACAGCGGGGCGGCAATGTGCTTCTATATTTTGATTGGATATGCAAGTTATGTGGGAAATGTAGGCTATGGCGTCGGAACTGCGCTGGTAGGGGTGATTGTGACAGGAACCCGTATTTCCGATGGAATTACAGACCCGATTATTGCAATGCTGATCGACAAAACAAATACACGTTTCGGAAAATTGCGTATATTTATGCTCAGCGGCTGGCTGATTGAAGTGCTGGCGGTGTATATGATGTTTAACTGGTTCAGCGGAAAAGGGCATGGTGTTGTGACATTTATTCTGTGTTATGCTCTTTACATAATCGGATACACAATGAACAATATGGCAGGACAGATTATCCCGCCGGTATTGACAAATGATCCGAAGCAGCGTCCTCTGGTGGGGGTGTGGGCAACCGTATACAATTACCTTGTACCGATGATTGTATCGATGGGAATTACAGTTATGATTCTTCCAAAATACGGCAACGAATATACAGCACCGATGCTGGCAGCAGCCTGTACATTTGCGGTGACAGTATCATTTGTGCTGGAGCTGCTTGCACTTGCGGGAGTCAGCAAGGCAGATAAGCCGGAAAGTTTTACGGGAATTTCCGCACAGGGAAATAAAGAGAAAATTAAACTCAAAGATATGGTGGCTATGCTGAAGGGAAATAAGGCGCTTCAGATGTATATCGTGGCGCAGGCTTCTGACAAACTGGCGATGCAGGCAGCAGGTCAGGCACTTGTGACTACCATGGTATTCGGTATTATTATGGGAAATATGCAGATTGCTTCCATCATCAGCGTAGTGGCAATGCTTCCATCTATTGTATTTGCGATTTTCGGAGCACGGTATGCAGGAAAGCATGGTAATAAAGAGTCTCTTGTAACATGGACATGGGCATGTATCATTGTGACAACAGTTATGCTTGTATTCTTTACGGCAACTTACTCGGTAAAGACAGCGACAGTTCCGGCGCTTTTGATCGGCTTCTTTGTGTTGATACTTGCAAAGAACGGATGCCAGATGTGCGTGACTACCTCAACAGGGGCAATGATGGCAGACATTATTGATTATGAACTGAACCGCTCGGGGAAATTCCTTCCGGGAACAGTAACAGGGGTGTATGCATTTATTGACAAATTAATCTCTTCATTGGGTGCAACAATTGCGGCAGGCTGTGTGGCGCTGATCGGATATACAAGCGTAATGCCGCAGCCCAATGACACAAAGACAATGCCTGTCTTTGTTATGGCAATGTTTTTGTACTGCGGACTGCCGATCCTGGGATGGATCTGTACATTGGTGGCAATGAGATACACACCATTGTCTAAGGAAATGATGGTGGAAGTGCAGAAAGGGATTCAGGAGAAAAAAGAAGCTGCACAGAAAGAATTTTTTGAGAAGGCACAGTAATAGTATTGATGATTCGCAGGCTTGGCGCTGATTGTCAAGCTATGCGTTTATAAGGGAAAGGATATCGATGAGAACAAAGATTGATTTGAATAAGAACTGGAAGTTTGTAAAGTCTGCAGAAAATGCAGAGACAGCATATGGGGCAGCGGGGGAACATATAACTCTTCCTCATACATGGAATGCCAAGGACGGTCAGGACGGCGGAAATGATTACTACCGCGGCACCTGTTGGTATGTGCGTGATATTGATCGTGAAGAAATATGCGGACAGAACGATTTGAAAGAATTCTTGGATGAGAAAGAAGTCTGGTTGGAATTTGACGGTGCGGCTATGACCGCAGAAGTATTTTTGAACGAAGAAAAACTGTTTCACCACGAAGGTGGATACTCTACGTTTCGGGTGAACATTACAGAACATTTACAGGAAATGAATCATCTTGCAGTGTCTGTGGATAATTCAGATAATGACCGAGTGTATCCGCAGAAAGCTGACTTTACTTTTTATGGGGGATTGTATCGCGATGTGCGGATTCTGGTAGTAGATAAGGTCCATTTTGCATTGGGATATGCAGGCGGAAACGGTGTAAAAGTGACACCTCAGGTCGTGGGAGCAGATGCCAGGGTCATAATAGAGGCGTGGACAGAAGGAACTGCTGAGAAAGTACGTTTTACAGTCACAGGAGAAAGTACTGAAATTGGGATTGAGAACGGATATGCGAAAGCTGAAATTGTAATAAAAGGGGTACATCTGTGGGACGGATTAAATGATCCGTATTTGTATACGCTGAAAGCAGAGGTGTTTGGCGCTGCAGATCATGGCAGACAAAATGAAGAGGCTGCCGATTCCGTAGAGGTACGTTTCGGATGCCGGACGATTGCATTTGATCCGGAGAAGGGATTTTTCCTGAACGGCCGCAGTTATCCATTACGAGGTATATCAAGACATCAGGACCGTGCAGGGGCAGGCAGTGCACTGACTCCGGAAATGCACCGGGAAGATATGGAATTGATTCGGGAAATCGGTGCGAACACAATCCGGCTTGCACACTATCAGCACAGCCAGTATTTTTATGACCTGTGTGATGAAAACGGTATGATCGTATGGGCAGAGATTCCTTACATCACAATGCATATGCCAAACGGCAGAGAGAATACGCTGAGTCAGATGAAGGAGCTGATTGTGCAGAATTACAATCATCCGTCTATTGTCTGTTGGGGGTTATCCAATGAGATTACGGCGGCAACCTGTTCGGTATCGGATGATATGATGGAAAATCACATTTTGTTGAATGATTTGTGTCACGAGTTAGATGCAACCAGACCGACTACAATGGCACATGTATTTATGCTGGAGACAGACAATGAGATTTTAAATGTACCGGATATCGGAAGCTATAATCTGTACTTTGGATGGTATCTGGGAGAACTGGAGGAAAACGACAGTTTCTTTGATGAATATCATATGAAATATCCAAACCGCTGTATCGGATTTTCCGAGTACGGGGCAGATGCCAATCCGGCTTATCAGGCCGTTCATCCTGAGCGGGGAGATTACAGTGAGACGTATCAGGCTGTGTATCATGAGCATATGCTGGAAATGATTGAAAAACGGCAGTTCCTGTGGGCAACCCATGTGTGGAATATGTTTGATTTTGCCGCAGACGGAAGAGACGAAGGCGGAAAACACGGGCAGAATCAAAAAGGTCTTGTAACCATGGACCGTCGGACAAAGAAGGATGCATTTTATGTATATAAGGCACATTGGAGTAAAGAGCCGTTTGTTCATATTTGCGGAAGGAGATATATCGACCGTGCCGAAGAGGTTACGGAGGTAAAGGTGTACTCGAATCAGTCAGAGGTGATGCTTTTAGTAGACGGAAATGAAGTAGAACGCCTCAGTGGAAAATATGTATTCCGATTTGAAGTGCCGATTCAGGGAGAGCATGTGATTGAAGCAAGAGCCGGTGAGTGTGCGGATACGATTCACATTCGCAAAGTGGAAGAGGCGAATAAAGACTATTGCTTTCAGAAAGAAGCGGTTGTGAACTGGTTTGAAAAAGAGCAGATTAATCCCGATTATTTCTCTATTTATGATACATTGGGAGAAATTCAGCAGAACTCGCAGGCAGCAGCACTGTATGGGAAACTGACAGAGCGCGCGACACAGGCAAGAGGAGATGTTGCGGAGAGTGTAAAGGATAACCCGAATCTGCTGCGTATGCTGGCACGTCAGACTTTGGTAAGTATGCTAAAGCAGGCAGGAGATATGATTTCCAAAGAACAGATTGAAGGGCTGAACAGTGCATTACAGCAGATTCCGAAAAAATAAGATGCCAGAAAGGAACAGGATATGTCAGGAGAGAGTCATGTCGAGCAAACAAATGTAAAAGCAGCTGCAAAACCTGTGAAAGCAGTTCAGATGATACAGCTTGGAACCGTTATGGGAAGTGAAAAACAGGCATTAGAGACTATGCGTCTCATGAAAGAAGCCGGGTATGACGGTATTGAGTTAAATGGATTCATGATGAAGAAAATGCCGCCGATCGTTCGGGTTCTGACAACCCTTGCAGGGATGCCGATCGGGAAAACGGCGAAATTAGACTGGAAGAAGCTGATCGCAGATACCGGGTTAAAGGTTGCCAGTATTCACGAGGATTTGGGGAGCATTCTGAGAAATCCGCAGGAAATCATTGAGGAAGCTAAGACATTTTCTACAAAGTATGTCGTCATTACAGGAATGCACCGATTTGATTACTCAGATAAGGCAGCAGTTTTGAAATTGGCCGGGCAGCTGAATCAGGCGGGGGAACTTCTGAAAAAAAGAGGCATTTCCTTGTTATATCACAATCATAACTGCGAGTTCCGTAAGGTGGAGCATGGAAAGACGGCATACGATCTGCTTTTAGAACAGACAGATTCAAAACTGGTGAATTTTGAGTTTGATTCTTACTGGGCGACGGAAGCGGGTGTGGATGTGCCGGAGTTGATGGAACGTGTGGGAAAACGGATGAAGCTGTATCATATCAATGACCGGGGCACACGTATGAGCGGACCGGGAGGGCAGATTTTAAAATCAGACAGTATGGAACTGGGATATGGAAATATGAACCTGCCGAAATTAGTGGAGATTGCAAAAAGAAACGGCGTGGATGCCGTGATTTTGGAGAGTCATAAAAACTGGGCAGAAAAGTCACCGGTCAAATCATTTCAGTTAAGTGCAGCGTTTATGAATCAATATGTTTAGTAATTATTTTGAAAATAAGGAGAGGACAGATGAGAGCAATTCATTTAAAAACAGAACATTTGGTCAATCCTACAGGCATTGATATCCGCAATCCCTATCTGTCATGGAACTGTGCAGACGGGGTGAAACAGTCTGCATATGAAATCTGCGTTGAATCTTCAGATATCAGAGGGGAACGGTCCGAAATCTGGAACAGCGGAAAAATAGAAACCGATGTGATGCAGGCTTATATAGATACGGAATTAAGAAGCCGGCAGCATATTTGGTGGCGTATCCGCCTGTGGGATGAACATGACCTTGCGGGAGAATGGAGCGAAGAAGCCGAGTTTGAAATGGGGCTTCTGGAAGCTGATGATTTTCATGCAAAGTGGATAAATCCAGAGCTTGAATGTGATACAAAAGTGCATAAACCGGCAAGTATTCTGCGGAAAAAGTTTCATATCCAGGAGAAAAAAGGGAACCCATCAGGCATTATACAGGCGCGTCTTTATATTACGTGTCATGGATTGTATGAGGCATGGCTAAATGGAAAGCGCGTGGGAAATTTTGTACTGACACCGGGGAGCTATACATATGACAAAAGACTGGCGTATCAGACTTATGATGTGACAGCGATTTTAAATGAGGGTGAAAATGAAATACAGGTGATTCTCGGTGACGGCTGGTACCGGAGCTGTTCCGGCGTGGACGGAGACCGGAATCTGTACGGAGAAGATGTGGCATTGTACTGTCAGTTGGAAGTAGATGGAAAACCAGTCTGTGTTTCAGATGAAACATGGCAGGCAGCACAAGACGGTCCTATTCGGGAAAATGACATGCAGCAGGGAGAAGTCTATGATGCCCGGCTGGAAAAGAATTTTCCGGGAATATATGGTGAGAGCAGTGGAAACGATACTGTATGGCATGGGGTGAAGACAGAAGATTTCGGAACAGAAAATCTTGTTTGTTCCAACTGTGTGCCGGTTGTGGAAAAAGAACGGTTTGAAGGAAAACTCTTCGAGACACCGAACGGGGAAACAGTAATTGACTACGATCAGAACCTTGCCGGATATGTGGAATTTACCGTCCATGCACATGCAGGGGAACGGATTGTTCTGACACATGGAGAAACGCTGGATGAAAACGGTAATTTTACAACGGAGAACTTTCAGGACAGAGAACGGCATAAGGAAGGCGGAACAAAGCAGCAGGTAACCTATATATGTAAAGAAGGAATCAATCATTACAAAGCCAGATTTACAATCTGGGGATTCCGCTATGCAAAGATAGAGACAAACGTGGATTTGTCTTCTGCACAATTTACGGCGATTGCCGTGTATTCCGATATGGAACAGACAGGATTTTTTCACTGCTCAGACAACCGGGTGAATCAATTGGTGAAAAACAGTCTCTGGAGTATGAAATCTAATTTCTGCGATGTGCCGACAGACTGTCCGACAAGAGAACGTGCGGCGTGGACAGGGGATATGGGTGTCTTTATTGATACAGGATTGTATTTGATGGACTGCTATCCTGTTGTCCGTAAATGGTTGGGAGAGTGCAGGTTAAATCAGTATGAGGATGGAAAGGTCGCAAATATTGCACCGAAAAACAACAATCCGTCTTATTTCACACACTTGCTTGCCGGTTCGGTAGGCTGGGGCGATGCATCAATTATAGTTCCCTATGCTTTATATAAGCGCTTTGGAGATCAGTCTGTTTTAGAAGAGAATTATGAAATGATGCAGAAGTGGTATGCGTTCCTCACAAGCCGGGCGAAACAAAAACCAGAAGCAGAAGAAATAGACTTATCGCAGCTTCCTGAGCAATATCGGGAGATGGCAGCGAAGATGCCGAAAGAAATGCTGGAGAAAATGAAGCAGAAGATGATGGGAACGGATAGCGCGGAAAATCCATACGAGGACTACACAATTGATACAGGAGTGGATTACGGTGAGTGGTGTGAGCCGGATGTGGAGTCCACAAGTGTGATGGGAAAACCCCAGAACAAGGTGGCAACAGCTTACTATGCATATTCCGGAAGATTACTGGCAAAGATTAGTGAAATCCTCGGAAAAAAGGAAGAGGCAGGACATTATAGAGAAATTGCAGATAAAGCGGCGCAGGCATTTCATTTTATTGCCGCGAGAAACGGAGAAATCCAGTCTGACCGCCAGGCAGAATATGTCCGTGCGATTGCATTTGACCTGCTGAGCGAAGAAGAAAAGAGAGCGGCAGCAGCAACACTGAATCAGATGGCTGCGGAAAATGAGTATCATTTGAATACCGGATTTCTTTCCACACCGGCGCTGTGCAAAGTCCTGACAGAATACGGATATACGGAGACGGCGTATCGTCTGCTGCTACAGGATAGTATGCCGGGATGGCTGTATGCGGTTAAGAAGGGCGCCACAACTATTTGGGAGAATTGGGACGGAATCAATGAAAAAGGAGAAGTGAAGGCCTCGCTGAACCACTATTCCTACGGTGCTGTCTGCGGTTGGCTTTTTGCAGATGTCTGCGGCATACGGCTGGAACATGGAAGAGTGAAGATTGCCCCCCACCCTCACCCGCTTTTGGAACATGCAGAGGGAACATATCAGTCGCCTGTAGGTGAGATTGTGAGCGGTTGGAAGTATGTGGATGGAACAATCAGATATAAAGTGGCGATTCCGGCGAATGTACAGGCAGAATTGGTTCTTCCGGATGGAAGAAGAGAGAAACTCGGAGCCGGGGAATGGGAGTTTTGTTCATGCGAAGATTACAATGATAGAAAGTAAGGCGGCAAGCCAAAGCTGTTCGTCAGAAATCATACCTGCCTGATAAGCAGTCTTTAATATCTGGTGGGGAGAACCGGTTTGTCCCTCGGAAAAACCATCGCGCTGTAAAAGCTCTTTCATTGCTTTCCAGGACTGTTCAAAACACACATCAAATAGTCCCACAAGTCCGGTCATAATTACATTTTCATAAGGTTCGTTATATTTATAGATGTCGCTCAGGTTTTTGAGAGCATTACAAAAGTTATCATATTTTTTCATAAATAATCATCCCTTCACCTTCTTTCGTATTTCATCAATAACAATCTGATTAATTCCGGTATGAAGATATTGGGATTTTCCTGAGTTCTGGAATGTATGCATATTCTAATCTCCTGTTATGTTGTTTTTGCTATCTGCGAGTCTCGAATAATCAGACGTTGGTTCTGGTTGAACCAGAAAAAGATTAATGTGGGGAAGCAGGAGGATAAATGATAAAAAATTTGTTGAATATTTGCTAAAATGCAATTGACGAATCTTGAAAAAAAGACTAAAATCAAACTATGATAGTCCCGTAAAATATTTTGGTTGAACCAAGATGATACAAAAAGTAACAGTTCAGACAGGAGCTTGCATTTACTGCACAGACCGTGAGAAAGTGTGATGGAGAGAGAATATGAGAAACGGGGGCTTGCATGAAATATAAACGAAAGGAAGTGGGAAGATGGCAGAGGAAAGAAAGCTGATTATCCAACTGGGACAGATGATTACCGATCGTATTGGAGTGAAGGTCACTGTGAACGACCCGGAGTACTGGGGACTGGCGGAAGTCCTGACGGATGAGATGGCAGAAGTATGTCTGGCAATGAAGGTCCGTAAACCGATGAGGCTGGAGGAGATTGCAAAAAAATGCGGCAAGGATATTAAGCGCGTGGAAGAACTGCTGCAGGAGATGTCCGTCATCGGTATGATCGAGTACAACTGGGAGAACGAGGATCGTCATAAACAGTATGTATTGCCTATGTTTGTGCCGGGATGTGCAGAGTTCATGATGATGAATGAAAAGCAGGTGGAAGAGCATCCGATGATTGCAGATTTCTTTGAAAATATGTCCCGTCTGCCTCTGGAGAAGGTGACGCCAATGGTGCCGCCGGGAGGTTCCGGCATCGGTATGCATGTCATCCCGGTGGAGAAAGCGATTCCGGCGCAGCAGCAGTCTGCCAGTGTAGAACATATTTCTCATTGGCTGAAAAAGTATAAGGATAAATATGCGGTGGGCGCATGTTCCTGCCGCCGTCAGCAGAGAGTACGCGGAGAAGGAACCGGAGAGATTGAAGGTGATCTCTGTATCGGCGTGGGCGATATGGCAGATTATCTGGTTGAGACCAATAAGGGGCGTTACATTGACTTTGACGAAGTGATGGAGATTCTGGAACGTTCCGAGGAAAATGGATTTGTACACCAGATTACCAATATTGACGGCGAGGATAAGATTTTCGCAATCTGTAACTGCGCACCGGGCGTCTGCAATGGTTTGCGGACTTCGCAGCTTTTTAACACACCGAATATGTCACGTTCCGCATATCGGGCGCATGTTGAGAAAGAGAAATGTGTTGCCTGCGGACAGTGCGTAGAGGTTTGTCCGGTCGGCGCAGCCAAGCTGGGACAGAAGCTGTGTACGAAGAATGGTGAGATTCAGTATCCGAAGGCGCTTCTTCCGGATGCGGAAAAATGGGGTCCGGATAAGTGGGACAGAAATTACCGCGACAACGCTAAGATTAACTGTTATGACACCGGAACGGCTCCGTGTAAGACGGCATGTCCGGCACATCTTCCGGTACAGGGTTATGTGAAGATGGCGGGCGAAGGAAGATATATGGATGCCCTGAAACTGATTAAGCATGAGAATCCATTCCCGGCAGTCTGCGGCGCAATCTGTAACAGACGGTGCGAGGATGCGTGTACAAGAGGAACCATCGACCAGGCGGTGGCAATTGACGAGATTAAGAAGTTCATTGCCGAGCAGGAGCTGAAAGCGGAGAACCGATACATACCGAAGTGCGAGAATCATGTGGGAGGAATGTTCCCGCAGAAGATAGCTGTCATCGGTGCGGGTCCGGCGGGAATGTCAGCGGCCTATTATCTGAGAATCAAAGGCTATCCGGTTACTATATTTGAAAGAGAGTCCAGGGCCGGCGGTATGCTGATGAATGGTATTCCCTCCTATCGTCTGGAGAAAGATATCATTGAAGCAGAAATCGACGTCCTGCGCAAGATGGGAATTGAATTTAAATATAACGTAGAAGTTGGAAAAGACATTACAATCCAGCAGCTCCGAGAGGAAGGCTACAAAGCATTTTATGTGGCAATCGGCGCACAGGGCGGACGGCTGGCGGGCGTTCCGGGAGAAGATGGCGGCGGCGTTGTTACCGGAGTGGATTTCTTAAGAAATACCAATCTGGACGAAGAAAATGCCAAAGTAGAGGGACGCAGCGTAGTAGTCGGCGGCGGCAATGTTGCGATTGACGTAGCCAGAACAGCCCTTCGGGCAGGCTCCGTCGATGTGACTATGGTTGTGCTTGAGACAAGAGAAGAGATGCCGGCGGCAAAGGATGAGATCCGGGAGGCTGAAGAGGAAGACATCCGGATCCTGAATAGTTGGGGACCGAAAGAGATTCTTCTGGAAGATGGTAAGGTAAAGGGAATCGTTCTGAAGAAATGTGTTTCTGTATTTGACGAGAACCACCGTTTCCGCCCGGTTTATGATGAGAATGAGTGCATGACTCTGGAGTGTGAAAATGTATTCCTTTCTATTGGGCAGAGTATCCAGTGGAACGGTTTGTTAGAAGGAACGGCAGTTGAACTGAACCCGAATGGAACAGCGAAGGCTGATCCGGTGACATATCAGACCGCAGAGCCGGATATCTTCGTAGGCGGAGATATTTACACCGGACCGAAGTTTGCAATTGATGCAATTGCAGCGGGTAAGGAAGGCTGTGAATCGATACACCGTTTTGTACACGAAGGACATTCATTGACATTGGCGAGAAACCTGAGAAAATTTGTAGAGCTTAACAAAGATAATCTGGATATCGAAGAATTTGATAATGCGAAGCGTCAGATTCCGGGGAAAAAGGCCGGAATCGCAAAAGAGACATTCCGGGATTTACGTTCTACATTTACCGAGGAACAGATTCGTGCTGAGGCGAAACGGTGTCTGGGCTGCGGAGCAACGGTTGTGGATGAAAATAAATGTATCGGCTGCGGACTCTGTACGACTCGCTGTGAGTTCGATGCAATTCACTTAAGCCGCGATCTGCCTGAGGCAAGCAGAATGCGTCCGGCGGAAGATAAGCTGAAAGGAATCCTTCCGTATGCGGCCAAGAGAGCGGTTAAAATTAAGCTGAATAAGAAGAAAAAAGGATAACAGTCCGGCTGAAGGCTGAACTGTTGTGAAATAGGAACAAACGGAGGATATACGGATGCATGAACTTGGAATCATCGTACATATCAATAAAACACTGCACAATATTGCAGAAGAGAACCAGTTGACGAAGATAGGTTCTGTTACATTGGAAATCGGTGAAGTCAGTACGATTGTTCCGGAATATCTTCTGGACTGCTGGGCGTATTATCGGAAGAAGTTTCCACTGATCGAAGAGTCGGAACTAAGATACGAGATACTTCCGGCGGTGACCTATTGTGAAGACTGCAGACAGACCTATCCGACGGTGCAGTATGGGCGCGAGTGCCCGTACTGCCACGGCGGGAGGACATATCTGGCTGCCGGGGATGAGTGTAATATAAAGGAAATTGAGGCGCAATAGTAAGTGCTCATAACGGCCGACTGGTAAGCTCGTGAAAAACCTTACTAACGGCGTCGGCATGTATCGCACGTAAGCGGCTGGAATACAGCCGCTAAGTGCTCATAACGATGAGGAGGATTATTTATGTTATTTCATGTGTATGGCGGAAACGCCGTGTATCAGTGGATTGCAATGCTGGGAGTATTGCTTGGATTGATTTTGTTAAATGAAGCTGCAAGAAGAACAAAGCAGGGTGGAATTATAATGTTTTTTGTCATTCCGATTGTCCTGACCATTTACTTTATTGCCATTGGGGTATCCGCGGGGGCGGGCAAAGAGTGGGCGCTGGATAACCAGACCTATCAGTATATGAACGGCTGGTTCCATTATGCGAAGCTGTATGCGTCACTGGCTGGTTGTATCGGATTTATGATGATCAAATATGAGTGGGGGATTGGTAAAAAACACTGGTTTAAGGCATTCCCGTTTGCAATCGTTGCAATCAATATTTTAATTGCAGTTGCAAGTGATTTCGAGTCTGCCATCAACGGCTGGTACAGCTGGTGGCTGTCCTCAGAGGACGTATGGCTGTATGGCGGCTGGCACAATGTATTTAACGGACTTGCAGGAATCATTAATATTTTCTGTATGACAGGATGGTGGGCAGTTTACTCATCCAAAGACAAGAAGGATATGATTTGGCCGGATATGATCTGGGTATATATCATTGTATATGATATATGGAACTTTGCTTATACATACAATTGTCTGCCGACCCATTCATGGTTCTGTGGAATTGCGCTTCTTCTGGCCCCGACCATTGCGGCCCTGTTGTGGAATAAAGGTGGCTGGATTATGAACCGTGCAAATACACTGTGTATCTGGTGTATGTTTGCACAGGTATTCCCTTTATTCCAGGAGACATTGTCCGATGGAACTCAGATGTTCCCGTGGGCAACGCTTCCGGTTCTGTACAAAGACGGGACATTGAATGGAATCGCAGCGGGAGGTTCAGCAAATGCGAATCCGACCATGATGACAATCATCAGTGTGATTGCATTGATCGTAAATGTAGTGGCATTGGGTTACATTATTAAGGCTGCTAAAAAGACAAAGACAAATCCATACAAGGGAGAAATCTTTACAGAGTTCAAGTATTATAAGGATGCAGCTGCAAGAGCTGAGATTAAATGATAGAGGCGGGAGCCATCCCACATCTGATATCAGACACCAGTTACAGATTTGAAACATCATCTGTAATATGGTGTCATTTTTTGAACATTTTAACAACATATATTGGATTTACGGGTAGGCAAAATAAAGATATGATAAATACAACAAAAACAAGCGCGCGTAAGATAACCAATAGGAGGAATTAAAATGAAAAAGAAAATAGTGTCATTACTTTTAACATGCGCAATGGCAGTTACAATGCTTGCAGGGTGCGGTGGTTCCGAGGATAAAGAGACAGCAGAGGGTGACAGCGGTTCAGGGGATAAGACGGTCATTACAATCTGGACGAAGGACAGACATGATGCGAATTATATTCAGGAAAAGGTTGACGCTTATAATGAAAGTAACACAGATAATATTCAGGTAGAGTACCAGCTTTATACCGATAATTTTGATCAGGCGGTTGACTTGGCAGTACAGAGCGGTGAACTTCCGGATATATTGACGCTGAACGATCAGGTTTATAACAAATATGTGAATCAGGGACAATGGCTTGATCTGTATGAGTACATGGATGACGATATGAAGGAATATTTCAAAGATGAAGTGTATGAAGGGATCAATGAAATTGACGGAAAGCTGTATTATATACCGACATGCGGAACGACAGGCCGTTTGATTTATAATAAGGAAATTTTTGAAAAAGTAGGAATTGATGCTCCTCCGGCAACGATGAAAGAGATGGTAGAGGATGCAAAATTAATCACATCAGAACTTTCCGGTGAGGGGATCTACGGATACGCACAACATATGAAGAGTGCTTCTTCCGCTTTAGAGAGAACACTTGATATGCAGATGGAACGTGAAAATGGTGTGAAGAAAGGCTTCGATTTCAAAAAAGGCGAGTATGATTTCAGCAGTTATAGTGAAATGCTCGGTTACTGGACAGAGCTGCTTTCAGAGGAATGTGCATTCCCGGGCTGCGAATCACTGGACATCGATCCGCTTAGGACGCAGTTTGCCAATGGTAAGATCGGAATGTATATGTCATGGACTCATTCAGAGCCGGGCGTATACAAAGACCAGTTCCCGATGGATTCTGAAAAATGGGATGCGGCGCCGATTCCGACAGCTTCAGGAGAGGAAAACGGAAAGCAGAATATCAAATTTACATCCGCATATCTGATCAATGCAAAGGGTGAAAATACAGAGCTTGCATTCAAAGTGTATAAAGATATTTTTACAAGTGAAGATTTTCTGACAGGATATTATGAAGGTGGTTATGGCGTTAGTATTATTCCGGCAATTGCTGAAAAAGCGCAGTTGAATGAAGAAATCGCAGATAAGGAATGGCTGCAGATGCAGGATATTGACGGCGTGCTTCCACTGACTCCACAAGAGAAAAACGAACAGGCCGTAATTGTAGAAGGTGAAGATTATTATAAAACATTTGAATCCATTTATTATGGAGATGCAGATGCAGAGAGTACATTGGCCGATCTGACAGAACGTTACAATAAGGCATACAAGGCTGGTATTGAAGACGGAATCGGAACAGAAGTTAAGATTGCCGATTATGATCCTCTGAATCCGTAGCGA
>ERZ808049.376-NODE-376-length-25680-cov-20.798852_pt1 | contig 25680 bp, 27 predicted proteins | sample MGYA00380198_ERZ808049 | MGnify/ENA primary metagenome ERZ808049 (study PRJEB31490, sample SAMN06133414) | mouse gut metagenome | isolation source: Z2_2 | host: mice | place: China: Chengdu | collected 2015-05 ...
ATTTCTTGGGAGAAGTTCTTCGCTGCTTCTTCCCGGAAGAAGCAGCGAAGAACTTCTAGAACTATCTGCAAAGGAATTATCTGACACGTATTTCCGAGACACGTATTTTGTCTATGGAGGTCCAGGTTCGGGGAAAAAAGAAAGAGGGATAAAATGGGAAGCGAAGAAGGATGTGCCAATTGAGATTAATGAAGAAAATAAAGAGATTTATGCAGAGGGGATATCTGTGCTGATTGAAGCTGCAGGAGATGATAACGACGGCATAAAGATTAGTTTAAACGAGGAGAGGATGCTTCCGGATGAAATTAAGAAAAAGAAATTTACCGCATTCATCTGGGGAGCGGGAGATTATACTATTTATGGGGGGAAAAACGGAAAGAAGGCTTCAAATACACATATCAAAATGAAATCGGGGAGAGTGAAAGCGATTTATGGAGGCAGTAAAGGTGCAAATGTCACAGGGGACACATTGATTGAAATATCGGGAAAATCGAAAGTAGAAAGTGTTTATGGGGGAGGCAGGGGTGGAAAGACCGCAGGAAGGAAACAGCTTATTGTGGGAGATGATGCAAAAATCGGAGAAAAAAAAGGCAGCGGAATTGCTGTAGGAGATGATGTTGGCATCGATATCGTCTTTACATATGAGAAAATAGGGGAAGGATGCAAATTGGTATTTCAAGGATCTGAAGCGATAGGGGAAGAACGGATTTTAATTCCAAAATTGCCGGAAGGGTTCATAGATTCAAATGCGCATATTTTTGGTGGGGAAAACAAGTATTATAAATTGAGCATTGAAGCAAAAGAAGAACAATCAGGTGACAAAATGCTGGTGGCGAGAAGTGCAGACGGAAAGAAAGGTAAACTTACACTTTCTATTCAATCGGAGCTGGAGGAAGGCGTATGGGAGATTAGCGTGGTGCTGAAAAAGGAAAAAGCACAGGAAAGAGGAGTAGAAGGGACACTGCAATTATGGGAAAAAGGAGCTGCAAGATATCTGGATTCAAGAAAAGTTTCAGATTCGGATTTTAGAGCGGACAGTGCGAAGGAAAAATTTTCGATGGGAGTGCACCTGGATCAATCAAAACAGCGTGAAATCATGGTGGTGTTTGAACCGGAAAGAGATTGCAGATTTGCCAGGGTGGAAAAAATTCATGATTTATATCAACAAGCAAGGGCCGTAAGAATGGCAATGAAATATCTGAGATTAGGCCAGGAACAGTAGCGTTTTGCTTTAACCCTCCCTCACGACTTCAAACAGACCGCCCCGCAACATCATCTGAAACCCATGATATGTAATCAAATATATCTATGCTCGCTGCAGCTCTGTTACAGTAAAAGGCATAGGTTCCTATAGCAGAGCACGACCCTTTGAATTCGGCAGTGAACAACTGCTGCGCTGAATCAATGCCGGAGGATAGAAGTAATCTTGGTGGGTATTGGAGTTATTTTCAATCCTGCCCAGCAGGATCTCGCAGGCGCGTTTCCCGAGCAGTTCAATCGGCTGGCGGATGGTAGTCAGCGGGACAGAGCAGAGATTTGCAATGGAACTATCATCGTATCCCACTAATGACAAATCTTGAGGGATAGAAATCCCATATCGTTTTAGTACGTCTTGATAGCCTACAAGACGGCGCTTAGAGCCATAGTCGGACAACGAGCCGGTAATACATCCGATGCGCCGATGTCCGAGCTTATAGAGATGTTCTGTTGCCAGATATCCGCCTAATTGGTGATCTGCTGCGACATAATCGTGATAAACATCATGGATGGCGCGGTCCAAAATGACATACGGTGTCTGGCAGGTCTTTAATTTTTCCTGCAGATTGTGGAGCTGCTCCGGGCTGGCATTAGTTGTTTCCGGAGGCTGAAAGATAAAGCCGTCGATCAGACGACTTTCCAAAAGAGTTATGTTATCGATACAGCGGCGGACCTGTTCATCACAATTGCAGATTAATAGGCTGTAACCGCTGGATTCGTTGTTTCGTTTCATCAGCAATTCTACATTCCTTTCCGCGAAGGACAAGTGAAACGGTAGAAACGGATACTCCGGCTTCCCGGGCAATGTCTCGAATTGTGCAAGCCACAGATGGACTGCAGGAAAGCGAAAGCAGGAAAAGAAAACTGGTATCCGGGAATATAAGGAACAGAACGGTAAGATGGCAGCAGTTCTGCCCAAGACTTTGCACTTGCTGCAAAGTCTGTAAGAAAGTGTGATGGAGAGAGGGGATATTCCGGTGGCACAGGGGATGATGCATCCGATGTTACGAGAATATCCAAAGGATCCATACAGCCATGGAGAGGAGGGTCTGGGTAATCATTTTTTCCCGGAACCCAAATTGAAGACAACAGATAAATCTCCGGCACAGCTGATTATTGACGCGGTGCTGGCAAACCCGGGAGAGGTGACGCTGGTATGTACGTCTTGCCTGACAAATGTGGCAGTTGCATTTATGAGCCGTCCGGACATTATCCCGCTTGTAAAAGAGATTTATCATATCGGCGGTGCATATGGAATTACAGAGTATGCATATCGAAATGCGGCAGAAGCAGGGAAAAAGGCGGTTGCGTTGTGTACCATTTCAGATCTGATATTCAGTGGAGAGGCGTGTACTACGGAAGAAAGACAAAAAAGTTTTGATGACATGATAAGGATGGCGCTGTCAATGATTATTTCAGGATTATAATAAAATGACGTAACAGTTCGGCGTAGGATTTTGCACTTGCTGCAAAATCCGTAAGAAAACGTAGTGATTGAAATGCATCAAGCCACCACGAAGTGGTTTTGCATGGCTTGATGTGTTACAGTTCGGCAAGACTGAACTGTGACATATTTTCCTATTCGCAAAATAATTTAAGAAAAGAGGTATCCATATGTTTACTGAGCAAAAATTAGAACAACACTATGCTTCTATTCCCTCCGATGCACTCCACATTATCCGCGATGAGTACAAATGGGCACTTGAAGAATGTGGCGTGCACAATGAAGAACAACTAAAATACATAGAAAAAGCGCTCAGTCTAAGAGGCGAAAGCCTTGCTGTGCGCTTAAATCGCAAAATTCTTTTTCTATGTAAGTGCGGACAAAGCCGCATTGTGACAACCAATGTTTCTGACGATCAAATCAAAATGTTTATCTTTGAACAATATAAGGTTGTCTGTCCAAAATGTAGAACCGCAAACATGTATACGTGGAAATATATGGACTAGTACACCGAATAATAAATTTCTGATACATTGACGCAGTATGATTGTTCATATACAAGGCAAAGGAATGAGTCGTAGCGGTGGCTACGACGATTGACGACAACGCAGCAGATGGATAATCAGACAAGTCAAAGTGTCAATTAATTATTATTTGATGTACTAGATACTGTATTTCGATTTCTTTTAAAATGTATCCGCTTCTGGCAGGTAAAACGGTAATGGAAACCAGCCTGCGGGTGCATTTTTTAATTTGTTTTGTTCTTCTTTAAGCTGCTCTACAAAACAAAAACTTGTCGTCAACAGTCTCACAAGCTCCATTGATTCTAGTACGATATCAGCTTTCTGTTCTGTGCGAGTCACACAAATGTTGTTCACAGCAACCGACAACTGATATTGTTCCACAGTCTCTGCCTGCTCATTCCGAACGCCTATCACATATGTCCCTGTGGCAAGTGTGCTATACTGCTGTTTCCATTTTAACAGAAACATAAAAACACTCTCATAATCCAGAATCTTTATCATATGAGACATAGAAGCATTGCAGTAATCACACATTTTTTCTAGCCACTCTATCTTGTCTATCTCATCCATTCCCACACTGATATCTAGCTGGTCTATGCCAAATTCTGACATTAAATCTCGTATCACTCCTGGAAGGATTTGCAAATCTTCCAGTTCAAACTCTGAGACACTTCTCTGTCCCTCAGACAAAACAAGATATCCAATCACCCGTTCTTCTTTCAAGACAGCATACGCAACCGCTCCATAGCTTTGCAAACTTGGCAAAAAGTCTTCCTCTGACCGCGCTGTCACAATCCTGCGCTGATAAAGCGCATAAAAATAAGCAAGTTTAGAACTTTCTGATAATATTTCCTCAAACTGATAGGATTGTCCCGTTGTCACAAAGTTTTTATAAACCCGCGCACAACAATGCCGAATATTATTCAATTCCATCTGAAATTTATAACAAATACCCGCATGTTCAAAACCATAATGCTGATATCTGTGTCGGTCGCCGTCCAAAATCATCAGTGCACAACCCTGCTTAATTGCATCTTCCTCAACCTGCTTCATAAGCGTTATCATATATCCTTTTCTACGAGACTTTGGGTGTACGCACACAGTTCCCACATAGCAGGCTTTGATAGCATATGCCTCCTCACCATTTAGCCGCATTGTCAGCGGATAGCTGTCAATCAGTGCTTTCACGCTATTTTGTTCTCGAATAATATGGTGCACTGGAATCTGACAGCGCTCTTTAGAATATGCCTTTGGCAAAAGCATGGCAAAATCAGTACTGTTATACTCCATGCTAAACACCATATTGGCAAAATCCAAAAGTTCTTCTGTTCTTCGGACCCGATTTTCTACAAACTGTTCTCTACAATAGTTCCAATCTAAAAAATCTTGATTCATTCCACATCAACCTTTTTGATTGCCTTTGGTTTTGCAACTACTTTTGGTTTTGCCACCGCCCTTGGTTTTGCAACTGCCTTTGGTTTATCCTCTGCTACCTTTGCCGGCTGAACTGGCATTTCAGTCAGCTCCTCAGCAATTTCCTCTGTTGACATTTCCTCCTCTGCACCTGTATCTTCTGTCAATTCTTCAGGTTCCTCTATTTCTGGAAAAATTTCTGTCAAATTAACATCTGCATAGCACAAAGAACAAGTTCCGTTAATGGAAGCTCCGTTGTTTACTTGGATTGTCTTCGCTTTGATATCACTGTCCACAATCGCCTTTTTCCCGATTATAATTCCGTTTTTAACATCAATATTACCCTGAATCGCGCCGTCAATCACCAGCTCCTCCGCCATAATATCTCCGAGAATGACAGAGTTCTCACGCACAGCCGCTCCTTTTTCACATGCAATTCGTCCCACAATAAAAGAATCTTTTGCAAAAAGGTCCTGTGCATCAATATTTCCTGTGACGTTGCCTGCAATATTTACCCGATTGTCCGAGTGAATGTCGCCATTCACTACCCCATACATATCAAGCCTTCCACTAATAGAAATACTTCCATTTATGACCGTTCCCTTTGGAATGACCGCCGTCTCTATATTATTTGTTTCTTCAAAATTATCCATTGTGATAAACCTCCCTGAAAAAAATCGAATTTTGACACTTTCTATACTATATTAAATCCTATTTGACCCTAAAAATCAATAGAATTTCAAATAATTATAACTGTCCTGCTAAAATATGTGAAAATTGTCTATTTCTAAAATATCACTTTGCAGTATACTGGACTGTAGCATTTATTATTATCATATGCATAAATAAGCAAATCAATCAAAATTTATTTAAAATGAGGAGGAATACTTATGAATTTAAAAAATGCAACAGCCTATAAAATCGCTCTGACGGGTCTAATCGCAGCACTATCTTACGTTGTCTTTACTTTTTTGCAAATTAAAATTATGATTCCAGGCACACCAGATGCCACCAGTATCCATTTGGGAAATGCTGTGTGCGTGTTAGGTGCTCTGTTACTTGGCGGACCTTTGGGCGGCATTGGCGGCGCAATTGGAATGACAATTGGCGATCTGCTCGACCCAATATATATTCTGTCAGCTCCCAAAACATTTATATTAAAATTATGCATTGGCCTTGTCACAGGAATTGTGGCACACAAATTGGGGCATCTATCTACCTGCAAGGATTCCAAAACTGCATTCAGATGGTCTTTCCTTGCCGCAATCTGCGGACTAGGATTTAATATGATATTTGACCCAGTATTTAGCTACTGTTACAAACTGGTAATTCTTGGAAAACCAATTGCAGAATTGACCTTGCTTCCAAACTTTGTAACCACAACAGTCAACGCAATTGCCTCTGTTATCATATCCACTGCTGTGTACAATGCTCTTCGTCCCGCACTAAAAAAGGCTGGGCTACTTCCAATTGTAGGAGCATCTGCAAATACAAACCGATTTCACACGAAAAAAAGCGCTGCATAACAGCAGCGTTTTCTTTCCTACAGTTCCTTATATTAATCCAAAGTAAACACCTCAATATTCTGCGAAAGCCCTTTTGACATTGTAATGATTCGGTTCACTTCTCCACTACAATCAGAAACAATATATCTCAGCTCCTGCATGGAAGCAGAAGTTTCCTGTGTGCTTGCCGCGTTCTGCTGTGCTATGGACGCCAGATTTTGCACCGCATTGAGAATATCAGACTTCAAATCATTAATCTTGCTAATTTCCCCCCTAATATTGTCAACAGCGCCGCTTACCTCACCAATCTCCTTATTAAGATTGCCAAACACAGTTCGCGTCCTGCCAAGTTCTTCCTCTTGTTTTTCCATGGCCTCCGTCACATGCTTCATAGTATCAACAGTTGTGTTGGAATTTGTGATCAACATTGCAATAATCGTTGTTATTCGACTTGCAGATTCCGCTGACTGCTCCGCAAGTTTGCGAATTTCGTCTGCTACAACCGCAAATCCCTTTCCATGTTCTCCTGCGCGCGCCGCCTCTATACTGGCATTTAGAGAGAGCAAATTAGTCTGATCTGCAATGTCTGTAATAATATCCGCCGCCGACTGAATATCCTGTGCCGACTGATTTGTCATATTTGTCTGCTCATAAACCACATCAAACGCATCTTTAGTCTCATCACTAATGCGAATCAGCTCTACAAGCGTATCCTCCACACTTCTGTTGTAGTCTCGCATTTTATCTGTGTTGCCAGCAAGCTGTTCTGCATTCAGCGCAGTTGACTCAACAGCATCCCCCATATTAGAAATCTTATTGCCCACATCAGAAGTATCCTGTGCCTGTTGTGTAGAACCAGTTGCCATTTCCTCCACAGCAGTGTCCACACTGCCAATATTGTTTGCCATTTTTCCAAAAGAGCCAGAAAAACCTTGTGAAATCTCATCTAGCCCTGTTGCGGCTGCCTTAATTTCCACTACAATTTCTGACAGGCTGCGCACCAGCTTCTCCACGCTGTTTGCAATATCCCCAATCTCATCTCCCCTTCTTAGAAGCTTGTTTTCCACAGTCACAGTCAACTCTCCATCTGCAAGTCTGTTCAGTTTTGCAGTAACCAGCTTGATTTCCTTGACTAAAACACTGACTGAAATAGTGGTCGCAACAATTCCCACACCAAAAATTAGCATAAGTATCAAGGAATTTCTAATAAAATTTGTAGCATTAATCTCATTAATATGGCCTTTTTCAAGTCCCACAAAGGTCATACCTATAATCTCTTCTGAATTGTGCTGGTACAGAGGACAATACATTGCATAATATGTACTATCTCCAATAATTACATTGTTAGAATAATAATCCTGTCCCTGATTGACTACCATGTCATAAATTTGGGAGTCTGCCTCCGTCCCTGTCATCCGGTTTCCATCCTCATCCATAAGACTGGTCGCGACACGGACATTATCATAAAAAACAGTCACTTGAAGATCAACTTCATGGCTAAAGTTATCAAAAAATTGCGTATTGTCACTGATGTTGCGCTTGCCTTTATAAAATTTTCCATTGGTATACATATATGTCCCCTGCGCAATATTGGCAATCGCTGTCTCAAAGGCATACTGTGCCGTTGTCAATTCATGCTGAACCATCTCCTCCGTAACGAAATTACAAGATGACCTGATGCCTAGTACAGCCGCCATAAACATCAATATCAACGGAACTGCTGCCACAAGAACAAGCCGCAGTGTAAGTTTTATTCCTTTTCTTCTCATAACATAACCTACCTTTCTAAACAGTTCCAACATCTTCTCAATAACTATTATTTCTTTTAATGCTAACATACTTCGTTGTTTTTTACAATAATTTTAAAGATAGATATGTAATTTTTGTTGTATTTATCTATAATCGAGTCGATATGTTTCTTCCTCTACTCGCCGCGCGCCCCATGCGCCGCCTTAGCGGCATATTTCCTCTGCACGGGGCTGTGCATAAAAAAAGTTAAGCCAGTTATTCAAACTGACCTAACTTTTATAGAAATCCTTATTGTAATAGTAGATGCTGTATTCATTGCTCCATTTGTTCAATAATGTACTAAAATAGGAAAAATTGCTTCCTCTAGTTATCCGCGTCGGTAAATAGCGGTGTTGAATAATACCGGTCTCCACTGTCCGGCAAAAGTGCCACAATTGTTTTGCCTGCATTTTCTGGGCGCTTTGCCAGTATAATCGCCGCAAAGAGCGCTGCTCCCGAAGAAATGCCTGTGAGAATGCCCTCCTTTTTTGTCAGCTTCTTCGACGCCTCAAATGCCTGCTCGTTCTCCACAGATACAATTTCATCATAGATGCTTGTATCAAGTACATTTGGAACAAATCCAGCGCCAATGCCCTGTATTTTATGTGCGCCAGGCTGTCCGCCTGACAACACAGGAGAATCTGACGGCTCCACAGCCACAACTTTTATAGCTGCATTTTTTTCTTTTAGAAATCTTCCAGTGCCTGTAATTGTGCCGCCAGTACCAACACTCGCAACAAAAATATCGACAGTTCCATCTGTATCTTCCCAGATTTCTGGGCCTGTTGTCTCATAGTGCGCCTGGGCATTTGCCGGGTTCTCAAACTGCGCTGGAATAAACGCCCCCTTAATTTCCTTTGCGAGCTCTTCCGCCTTTTCGATAGCGCCCTTCATGCCCTTTGCACCCTCTGTAAGAACAATTTCCGCGCCGTATGCTTTTAGGATATTTCTGCGCTCCACGCTCATAGTCTCTGGCATTGTAAAGATTGCGCGATAGCCTTTTGTCGCTGCAATCGCAGCCAGCCCAATGCCAGTGTTTCCACTGGTAGGCTCAATAATAACAGAACCCTCCTTTAAAATACCCTTTTCCTCTGCCTCTTTTATCATATAATAGGCGGCCCTATCCTTCACGCTGCCCGCAGGATTACAATATTCAAGTTTCACCAAGACTTTCGCCCTTAAATCGTACTGTTGCTCGATACTTGTAACTTCTACCAGAGGTGTTTTTCCAATTAATTCTGTAAATCCTTTATATATTGTCATTATTTTACTCTATTGTAGCAGCCTTTAAATCATTAAGACTGCTACAAAAACTCCTTTCTACAGTCTTAAAGAATCATTAATTCGCATGACTCTGCCTTGTCTAAATATCCATCTAGCACAAATCTTGATGTAGCCCATCACAAACTTTCTACCGCTTTGAAGGCTTCCTCCAAGTCTTCAATAATATCGTCAATATGTTCTATTCCAATGGAAAGGCGAATGGTATTTGGTTTAATGCCTTGCTCTACCTTCTCCTGCGCATTTAACTCTGCATGAGTTGTCGAATAGGGGTGAATGACAAGTGACTTCGCATCTGCCACATTTGCCAGCAGCGAAAACAGTTCTAAGTTGTCAATAAATGTTCTTGCATTCTGTTCGCCGCCTTTAATGTCAAATGTAAAAATAGAACCGCCACCGTTTGGAAAATATTTCTTATAAAGTCTTTGCTGCTCTGGATCTGTTGTCACTGCCGGATGATTTACTTTTTCCACCAGCGGATGCTTGGAAAGATAATCGACCACTTTCAATGCATTTTCCACATGGCGCTCTACGCGCAGAGAGAGCGTCTCAAGTCCCTGTAAAAAGATAAACGCATGAAATGGCGAAAGAGTAGCTCCCATATCACGCAATAAAATAGCGCGGATTCTAGTGACAAACGCCGCTGGTCCTGCTGCATCCACAAAACAAATGCCGTGATAGCTTGGATTGGGTTCTGTAAATTGCGGAAACTTTCCGCTTGCCTTCCAATCAAATTTTCCTGCATCAATAATAATGCCGCCTATGGTAGTTCCATGTCCACCGATAAATTTGGTCGCAGAGTGCACTACAATATCAGCTCCATACTCGATAGGACGTACAAGATAAGGCGTCGCAAATGTATTGTCCACAACCAGCGGAAGATTATGATTATGCGCAATCTTAGCTACTGCCTCAATATCCGAGACCTCCGAGTTGGGATTGCCAAGGGTTTCTATATACAATGCTTTTGTGTTATCCTGAATCGCCTTCTCAAAATTGCTGACGTCAAGCGGATCTACAAACGTTGTTTTCACACCATAATCAGCAAGCGTATGTGCAAGAAGATTGTATGTGCCACCGTAAATGTTCTTTGCCGCAACAATATGTCCGCCGTTCTGCGCAAGGTTTTGAATTGTGTAGGTGACTGCCGCTGCCCCCGACGCAGTTGCAAGTGCTGCCACACCGCCCTCAAGCTTTGCCATACGCTGCTCAAAAACATCCTCCGTCGGATTTGTCAGTCGACCATAGATATTTCCCGGGTCCTGCAAGGCAAATCGCGCTGCTGCATGAGCGGAATCTCTAAACACAAAAGACGATGTCTGATAGATTGGAACTGCTCTTGCATCCGTCACTGGATCTGGGGACTCCTGTCCTACATGAAGCTGTAATGTCTCAAATTTTAAGTCTCTGTCTACATATTTTTTCTTGCTCATAATAATCTCCTCCGTGCATTTTTCCTTCTGTGTTATACTCACGACCAGTCAAATTTACCGCGAGTATTGCGCCATCCACAGCCACAAAGCGGCACTCCTCACAATACAAACTGCTTTCAATTCCTATTGATTTGGTATGTTTTGGCATAGGAATATCATACTCTTTTATTCCTAGTATGTCAATAGGAATTATATATTTTCTTTTTCTACAGTTCCTTACTTTTTATCAATTCTTTAATTTCCGTAAAAGACGGCATCACGCGCAACGCACCCTTTCGAGTTGTAATAATCGATGCCGCGGCATTCGCAAAGGTAAGCATTTCCACTAATTTTGACTCGTCAAAATTGTCTAGTCCATACTTTAGTACAGAATGCAGGCAGCAAGCGCCAAATGTATCACCTGCACCAGTTGTCTCAATTGTATTTTCCTGCAAAAAAGGTTTTACCTCAACACGCAAATCTTTATAGTATGCACGGCTTCCCTCTTTTCCCATAGAGAGCAAAATGAGCGGAATCTGATACTCTTGGCGGATCTTTTCAATACCAGCATCAAAATCCTCCTCTTCAGTAAACCATAGAATTTCATTGTCTGATATTTTTAAGACATCACAGTGTTCCAAACCATATTTTACCTGCTCCTTTGCATCCTCAAGAGACTTCCAAAGTGGTGGTCTTAGATTTGGATCAAAAGAAATTACTGCTCCAGCCTCTTTTGCAATTCCAATCGCTTTCTTTGTCGCAGCACGCACCCCCTCATGTGTCATAGAAAGTGTACCAAAATGAAATATTTTAGAATCCCGTATCTGTTCTGGTGAAACCTCTGCCTCTGTCAGCATCATATCCGCTCCTGGATTGCGATAAAACGAGAAATCTCTATCTCCACCAGGATATGTATGAACCAAAGCAAGTGTTGTGTGAATCTCCTCATCTTGATATAGGCTATCTGCATTAATTCCTACCTCTGTAATTGCATCTTTTAACTGCTCTCCAAAGAAATCTTTTCCTACTTTTCCAATAAAAGCCGTCTTATGTCCCAACCGAGAAAGCATTGAAAGAACATTGCAAGGCGCACCGCCAGGATTTGCTTCAAATAACGAATTACCTTGGTTACTCACACCATTTTCCGTAAAGTCAATCAACAGTTCTCCCAAAGCTGTCACATCATAATTCTTCATAATTTTTGCCCCTTTCTCAACAATAAAAAATGATATCTAAATCGAAAAGACCACTGTCTGAGATAACTCCCACGAGTGGTCTTTTTGCTATTTTTATTTTAACTTTGCGGCATTGATACGTGCGATAGAACGCATCAGGGCCGCCTCTGCTCTCGCAATGTCCGTATTGCTGCTGTGTTCTGTAAGCCGTCCCTCCGCTCTCTGTTTCGCAGCATTGGCACGCGCTTCATCAATCTCACCAGGCCACTCGATAATCTCTGCAAGTATCGTGATCTCCTGTGGAAGTATCTGAACGAATCCGGCATGAAGCGCCGCATTTCTCACAGTATCGCCCTGTGTAATCGCAAGAATACCAGGCTTCACAATAACTGTGAGCGGCGCATGACCAGCATAGACGCCAATCTCGCCCTCTGTTGTATTGAATTCCACCATATCCGCCTCTTCGTTAAAAAATTCACGGTCTGGTGTCACAATTGTAAGCTTGAACTTCTCTGCCATAGCGGCACCTCCTACTTCGCTCTTGCCACTACGTCATCTATTGTTCCGGCATTCAGGAAATGTCCTTCTGGAATATCATCATGTTTTCCTTCCATAATCTCCTTAAAGCCTCTGATGGTCTCCGTAATCGGTACATACTTTCCTGGTATACCTGTAAACTGCTCCGCTACATGAAACGGCTGTGACAAGAATCGCTGAATCTTTCTTGCACGATTTACTGTGATCTTATCCTCCTCTGACAGCTCATCCATACCCAGAATTGCAATGATATCTTGCAATTCTTTATATTTCTGAAGCACCTGCTGTACACCACGCGCTACCTCATAGTGCTCCTGACCTACGATACGCGGGTCAAGAATTCTTGATGTAGACTCCAACGGGTCTACCGCTGGATAGATACCAAGTTCCACAATGGAACGTGAAAGAACAGTAGTTGCGTCCAGATGTGCAAAGGTGGTCGCCGGTGCAGGGTCTGTCAAGTCATCAGCAGGCACATAGACTGCCTGCACGGACGTAATAGAACCATTTTTTGTAGAAGTGATGCGCTCCTGCAATGCACCCATCTCTGTCTGCAATGTTGGCTGATAACCTACAGCAGAAGGCACACGTCCAAGCAACGCCGAAACCTCTGATCCAGCCTGTGTAAAACGGAAAATATTGTCAATGAAAAGAAGCACATCCTTTCCACCTTTGTCTCTAAAGTACTCTGCCATCGTAAGACCAGTCAAACCAACTCTCATTCTAGCCCCAGGCGGCTCATTCATCTGACCAAATACCATGGCGGTTTTGCTGATAACTCCGGATTCTGTCATTTCATTGTAGAGGTCATTTCCCTCTCTGGTACGTTCCCCTACACCCGTAAATACGGAATAGCCGTCATGCTCATTTGCAATATTGGTGATTAACTCCTGAATCAACACGGTTTTGCCCACGCCGGCACCGCCAAACAGTCCTATCTTTCCACCTCTCTGATAAGGACAGAGCAAATCAACGACCTTGATACCTGTCTCAAGCATTTCTGTTGATGTTGCCTGTTCCTCAAAGGAAGGAGCAGGTCTGTGGATTGGCTCATATCCCTTCGCCTTAGGAGCAGGTTTGTTATCTATCGGTTCGCCAAGTACATTGAACATACGTCCCAATGTACCCTCTCCAACGGGAACGGTAATGGGAGCGCCTGTGGAAACCGCATCCATTCCTCTTACCAATCCATCCGTAGGTCCCATGGCGATACATCTCACTGTATCGTCACCCAGATGCTGTGCAACTTCAATCGTCAGTTCTGTGTTGTCACTTCTTGTAATCTTTACTGCATCATTTAGCTCGGGAAGCTGTCCCTCACTGAACTTGACATCAAGAACCGCACCGATAATCTGGGTAACTTTACCAATTATCTTATCTGCCATCTCTTTGTTTCCTCTCTATCACTTTTTATTCATTGTGCACTTTATTTACCCTTATGATATGGCCTGTGCACCTGCAATAATCTCTGTCAACTCCTGCGTAATCGCGCTCTGACGTGCTCTGTTATAAAGCAGCGACAGACTTGAAATAATCTCATCTGCATTGCTGGTCGCATTGTCCATCGCCTGCATTCTAGCACCGTTTTCACTTGCCACAGATTCGACCATTGCTCCATATATCAGACTTGTAATGTATTTTGGAATAATGAGTTCAATCGCTTCCTCTGTCTCCGGCTCAAAGTCAAGCACCGCTTTGTCCTCGTCACTACGCGAATCTTCAACTTTAATTGGAAGTAGCTTTAACATTGTTGGTATATGTGTCACAGTATTCTTAAAACCTGTGTACACAATGTAAATCTCACCTACTTTTCCAGTCGCAAAATCCTCAAGCACCTGTCTGCTAATCTGCATCGCATCCGCATAGAGTGGTTCATCTATCGCGGAAGAATAGTCTACCCCCATCTCATAACCAAGCCTGGTAAAGGTATCTCTTCCCTTGCTTCCAATCGGATAAATAATCAAATCCTCTTTGTTCCAGTCGTTATCCCGCACAAGCTTAATAATATTGGAGTTGTAACCGCCCGCAAGTCCCCTGTTTCCAGTGATTACAATCACTGCCTTTCTCGGGGAATTGTTTGCCTTTAGGTATGGGTGATTGATATCCCCTGCTTTGGAAAGCATGGAAACCACCGTATCATACATGCAGTTAAAATAAGTCTTAGACTTCTCTGCACGTCCTTTCGCCCTTTGCAGTTTGACGGTGGAAACAAGCTTCATGGCCTTTGTGATTTGCTGTGTACTCTGTACAGAGCCCTTACGTCTCTTTATGTCTCTCATGGAGGCCATAAATATTCAGTCCCCCCTTCTCTTATTTGAAGCGTCCTTTAAACTCTTCAATTGCTGCAACAAGCGTTTTCTCGGTCTCTTCTGAAATAACTTGTGTCTCCTTGATTGCCTTTGGCACTTGTGGGTATTTTGTGTCAAGGAACTCAAAAAGCTCTGCCTCGAACCGCGTGATATCTGCCACAGGCACATCGAGCAGGTACTTCTTTGTCGCCACAAACAAAATGATAACTTGATATTCAACAGCCATCGGCTTATATTGCGGCTGTTTTAAAATCTCCTTAATTCGCGCACCTTGGTCAAGTCTCTCTTTGGTGTCTGCATCAAGGTCTGATCCAAACTGTGCAAAAGAGGCAAGCTCTCTGTACTGGGCAAGTTCTGTACGAATCGGTCCTGCAATCTTTTTCATCGCCTTAATCTGAGCAGAACCGCCAACACGAGAAACAGAAAGTCCTGCGTTTACAGCAGGTCTGAAACCAGAGTTAAACATCTCTGTCTCAAGATAAATCTGACCATCCGTAATCGAAATAACATTTGTTGGAATATATGCGGAAACGTCACCTGCCTGTGTCTCAATAATTGGAAGTGCTGTGATGGACCCTCCGCCGTACTCATCATTCATACGACACGCGCGCTCAAGAAGTCTTGAATGCAAATAGAATACATCACCAGGGAACGCCTCACGTCCAGGCGGACGCTTTAAGAGCAAGGACAGTGTACGATATGCAACCGCATGTTTACTCAAGTCATCATAAATGATGAGCACGTCCTCTCCGTTCTCCATCCATTCCTCGCCGATTGCGCAGCCCGAATAGGGCGCAATATACTGCAATGGCGCAAGTTCACTTGCTGTAGCAGCAACAATTGTCGTGTAGGCCATAGCGCCAAACTCTTCTAGTGTCTTCACAATACTTGCGACTGTAGAAGCTTTCTGGCCAATTGCAACATAGATACATTTCATATTCTGCCCCTTCTGGTTAATGATTGTATCGATTGCAATCGCTGTCTTTCCAGTCTGTCTATCACCAATAATTAGCTCTCGCTGTCCTCTTCCAATTGGCACCATGGCATCAATTGCCTTAATTCCTGTCTGCATTGGTGTATCAACCGATTTTCTGGTAATAACACCAGACGCCACTCTTTCTATCTGACGATATTTGGTTGTCGCGATAGGACCCTTGCCATCAATTGGCTGACCAAGTGCATTGACTACACGCCCCAGCATTGCGTCTCCCACAGGAACCTCCACAACACGGTTTGTTGTCTTTACGGTATCACCCTCGTTAATGTTTCTGGAACTTCCCAGCAATACAGCACCAACATTGTCCTCCTCAAGGTTCATAACCATGCCATAAACCTCTCCAGGAAACTCCAAAAGTTCACCCTGCATTGCCTTCTCGAGTCCGTGCACGCGTGCGATACCATCTGCCACCTGAATGACAGTACCAACTTCTGATACTTCCAAATCAGAGGCATATCTCTTGATCTGATCCTTAATCACTGAACTTATCTCTTCTGGTCTTAAATTCATATGGATCTGCACCTCTCTATTTTTTATTATAACTGGATAGCGAGCAGCTCTCGCTGAAGCTTATCCAATTTTGTCCGAATACTGCTATCCACAACCCTGTCACCCATCTTGATAACCATACCGCCAATTAGATTGCTGTCAACCTGATAGATACAATCAATCATCTTATAGTGGGTAGTGGCGAGCAGCCGGCTCTCAATATCCTGCTTTTCCTGTTCATTTATTGCGATGGCCGTTGTGACATAAGCCGTTCCGATATTGTTGTACTCCTTTATCAAGGAGATTACTTCGCCAAGGATTGCCTCGATTTCCGTATAGCGGTCCTTCTCGACAATCGTCACAAGAAATCCCAGCATCTCCTTACTGATTTTATCTTGGAACACGTTCTTCACCACCTCAACCTTATCCTCTTTCTGGATTTTCGGGTGGTTCATAAACTGCCCAAATTCTGCATTGGTGCGAAGCACCTCAAGAAGACCCCCTGCCTCCTCCAAAAAAGGGGTGGTCTTCTCCTCCTCAACGGCAAGTTCAAACAACGCCTGCGCATACGTTTTGGATACTAGCTTAGCCATGTGCTATCACCTATTTCTTTCAATGTCTTATCAATGAGTTCATGCTGGGCATTCGTATCAATATTTGCCTGCACGATTTGGGCTGCCATCACGGAGGCAACTGCAATCATCTCGCGTTTTACCTCGTCAGCAAGCTTCTGTTTCTCAAGCTCAGCCTCTTTTCTTGCATTATTGACAATCCGGGCGGCCTCCTGCTTTGCCTCGGCAACTATTTTTGCTTCATTCTCCATACCACGTCTGCGCGCATCTGCCAAGACAGCTTCCGCCTCTTTGTCCGCCTGAGCAAGCTTCTGCTCATAAAGGGCACGTGTCTCAGCCGCCGTCTTCTGATCTGCCGCAGCCTGAGCAAGCTCTCCTTGAATCTTCGCTTTTCTGTCATCCAACATCTTTCTTACTGGATTAAATAAGAAGTGCGACGCGACAAGGAAAAGGACAAACATGGCGATGATCATGAGGACTGTGTCTGCCAAAAGTTGAAAATCTAGGTCAAATAACCGGCTTAATCCCTCTGTCTCGGCAGCGAGTATCATGGTGTGATTCACCATACCTTTGTACCTCCTTTTATCATTTTAAAAATCTCTTCGTTTTTCTACGGTACTAAAGGCTTTACGAACAGTAACAGCATCGCAACAAGCAAGCCATAAAGACCTGTTGTCTCTGCAACTGCCTGCCCAAGAAGCATGGTGGAAGTAACATCAGACTTTGCGCCTGGATTTCTTCCCACTGCCGCCGCTGCATGACCTGCGGCAATACCCTGGCCTACACCAGGTCCGATACCTGCAATAACCGCAAGACCTGCACCAATTGCTGAACAACCTAAGATAAAGTTTGAATTAAATTCCATGATTCATTCCTCCTGTGAAATATTTAGTATTTAAAAGCTTAGATGATTTTGGGAGAACAACAAAACTGTTCTCTTAAACGAAGTTTTTGATTTTGTTCGCCAGCGTCTTTTATTGACTTAGAAAATCTCTTCGTTTTTTACCCCTCGATTGCATTGTTAATATATGTCATAGTCAACATACAAAATACATATGTCTGGATAGCACCAGAAAACAAATCGAAGTACACATGAAGCGCTGCTGGCCAACCTGTGGCGATAAAGCCAAGCAGACCATAGAGCAGTGCCATCATAACGGTTCCCGACAGAACGTTTGCAAACAAACGAAGTGACAGGGAAATAGGAACTGCTATGTCACCGATCACATTAATTGGAGCCCAGATTGGCCACGGATCACACAGTCCTTTGATCACCCCCGAAACCTTTTGATATTTAAATTTGTTAAAGGTAATCAGCGTAAATGTAATCAGACCGAGTGCAAATGTGACACCATAGTCTGCCGTCGGTGCCCTGAGTCCCATCAGACCGGAAATATTGCTGACAAGGATAAAGATAAACAGTGTACCTATATAGTTGGCAAAAGCTGTCGCATTCTTTCCCATAACACCTTTTATCATATTGTCAAGCTTCTCGACGATAAGCTCCACAACATTTTGAAATGCTCCAGGGACCTCCGTCGCACGTTTGACCGCCCTGTTTGCAAACAGGCAGAATATAATAATGATTGCCATGACAATAAACAGACATACATGCGTGGTTGTTATCCACAGTTTCTGCCCAAAAAGCTCATACTGAAATACGCCATGTATCATAAAATCGATGTCGTCCGCACCGGATAACAATATTCCTGCTCCCATACACTCACCTCCTTATTTTCTTTCTTTATTCAGTTTTCACATTTTCTGGTTCATGAAACCACCTGGCGAGCAACGGCTGTAAATAAGCTGATATTTTCAGTCCCATGATTCCAGCAAAAGCAGCCAATGGATTGCCGATTCTCGTCATCATCAAGATACCTAAAATGATTACCACCACAAGATATCTGATGATATTTTGTCTCGTTGCTGCTGCCTGCGCCCCCTTTACATCTCTTTCCACGGCAGAATTTAGCGTAACCGCCATATGAAAAGCCATAAATATTGCTGTAAGCACTCCTATCCAGAGTCCTATACTGTAGTCTGCCTTATCCGTTACGAGAAACAAACCAACCACCTGACAAATCACGCCAAACACGATAATTCCAAAAAGAAGTCCCGGCAGAGCAGTATTGATTTTTCTAAGTCTTGTTCTCACTCTTGTCATCTCCCTCGTAAATCTTCTTTGCCAGAATAAAAATATTCCGAAAACCCGCCAAAGCGCCCACAAAGAATAGTAAGACAAACCAAAATGCGGTTCCTAACTTCCTGTCCAGAAACAGTCCCGCAAAAGAGCATAAAAAGATTGGGACAAGCATATTGATGCCAAATTGGGAGATTACAGCCAGAGATTGATAGACTGACTTCTTATATTTTTTATCTTTTCCCATTTCTCCGCCTCCATATGCCTATTATAACGCAATAATATAAACCTAACTCCAATCTTTCACAACGCTCAAAACTAATTATACAAAAAATTGGTAAAAATGTCTAGTAATTGTCTCATTTTAACCGCCTTCACTCGAACGCCTCTGCATCCGCAAAAGAAAATCCTTCCTCTGTCATAATGAGCAGCTCCGCTTTGGCAAGCCGAAAGCATTCTAGAATCTCCGGCGAAAAAACGCCACACTCCCCATCCATTATCATATGAACTGCCTCATCCACAGCATATGCGCTCTTATATACCCGTTTGCTCACCAGCGCATCATACACATCAATAATCGAGACTATCTGCGCCCAGATTGGAATCTCATCTCCCTTTAAACTGTCTGGATATCCGTTTCCGTCATGACGCTCATGATGATATCTGCAAATATCATAGCAGTAGTGATAAAATTCATTGTCCTCCTGCTTGAATTTCTCCAGAATCTCACATCCATAAATTGTGTGCCGCTTCATCTCCTCAAACTCTTCCTGTGTGAGTCTTCCCGGCTTCAAAAGAATGCTGTCTGGTATCGCAATCTTGCCTATGTCATGCAGCGCCGACGCGCTGACAATCAGCGCGGCTTGTTCTTTAGTAATGCCATACTTCGGATAATATTTCATAAGATATTTTAAGAAAATCTTTGTGAAATATTTCACCCTCTGAATATGTTCTCCAGACTCAAGACTCCGAAACTCCACTACAGAGCTGAGTGCATTCACCAAAAATTCATTGCTTCGCTCCAGCTTTTCTCTGCTCTCCCGCAACTGTCTTGTGCGCATCTCAAGCTTGCGCTCCACATAAATTCTATGCTCAAAAAGCTCTATAATATTCTTGACACGCCGCATGACAACATTCGGCGCAAACGGCTTATAGATAATGTCAGAAGCACCGTATTCGTACGCTTTCTCATCTGTCTCGTCCGTCGCCTCCCCAGTTATCATAATAACCGGAATATAGTCAATATAATCTTCCTCATTCATAAAACGCAGCACATCCAGCCCAGACATCTTTGGCATCAGCAAATCCAAAAACAAAAGACACAGCCGGTCGCTGTTCTCTGCAATCAACTTCACGGCCTGCTCTCCGTCCTCAGCTTGCAGAATATTGTATTGCTCCTCAAATATAAACTTGATCATCTCGCGGTTTAGTTCTGCATCATCCGCAATCAAAATAGTATCTTTCTCTATTGTTTCCACTACTTATCCTCTCCTATTCCAGCAATTTCCCTATGCCTGCGATCACAATATTATAGTCCTCTGTCACCACATCAAGCATTTTCCTTGCTCCTTCCAGATCTTTTCTGCGAAGAATTTCTGTAATCTCATGGCTGGATTGATAGAGCCTTGTAAACGCCATATTCTGACACATTCCCTTCATGGTATGCGCGGCGCGAAACGCCTCCTCTGTATCCCCATCCTGAATACTCTTTGTAAGCATATTGTAGCTTTCATCTCTTGTAAACATTCCTGCAAACTTTTTGATTCTGTCCTCCGTTCTCAGCCGTGACATAATATCATTGTAATCACCGCCTACCTCGTCATAGAACTCTTGTACTGTCATAACTTCCCTCCTAAATCATTCCTTCATGATTGTATGTTTGTGACTTCATAGTCTTTCACCGACCGCATTACTGGTAAGGAATTGTTTAGAAATAACATGTACAGCTTGCGCAGGATATTTCTTCGAGGGTGCATAGCAAAAAACGTAGTCGTAGTGGGCTATGGTAAGTTTTTTGGATATGTGCAATCGGAGAAATAGATAAGTCAAGATGTATAAATTATTTTTGAACAGTTCCTAAGTTCCTTATGCGCTCGTATGTTTCAATTATATCGCAAAACTACATACAATTCAACGTATTTTATACAGTTTCCCTACTCTCTGCCATCTCCTCCACCAGAGGACGAATTTGGGATAACATATTGTCAATATCCTCAAACATTGCACTCTTTGTCGTTCCAAGGTTGTTTGCACGCTCAATGTGCCGGACAACATCTTGATACTGTTGCTTTATCTCAACAAAAAACTGTCCAATTGTCTGCAACTCCCTGTGCGCGTCATCAATCACATTTGAGATCTCTGCTTGAACCGTGATTGTATCTTCCGCTGTCGCAATAATTTTGTTAAACGACTCGTAAGTGTTGTTGACTGTATTAATATTGCGGTCCAGTGCCTGCTGTGACCCTGAAATACTGTTGTTAAGTTCCCCTGTGCCGCGCTCAACTTCATGAATACCTGTATCCACTTCCTCCGCAAGCTCTTTAATCTCGTCCGCAAGCTCCTTCACATTAGATGCGACCACAGAAAATCCCTTTCCAGACTGACCTGCTCTTGCCGCCTCAATCGACGCGTTAATCGCCAAAATATTTGTCTGCTCCGCAATGGAAATAATCTTCTTCATACACCGCTGAATACTTTCCACCGCAGACTGTAATTGCTCGAAAGTCTGTTCCATATCACTGTAAGAGCGCTCTACTTGCACAGAAGTACTTTTTAATTCTTCAACCTTGCTCTGCGCTTCTGATACGGCTCCGCTAATCGCCCCGCGCACCTCATCAAACTGCCCCGCCGCGGTGTTAATCTCAGAAAAGGACTGTTCAAAACCGGACAACTGCTCATGAAAATTATCTGCTCTTCGCATCACTTCTTTAAAAGAACTGCCCACCATGCCAAGCTCCCGCAAAGATTCCACTTCTTTGCCAATCAATTCCTCGCGATATTCTTTTAGACTGCCTATCACATGCAGTATTGGAGAAAGATTTTGCGTATTCTTTCTATTTTTGATCGTTTTTTTCCACGGAAAGTTTAAAAACATCTCTTTATCCTCCTTACTTTACTCAAATACTACACAAGTCATAGACTGATTGACAAACCGATTGTTGTAATGCTCACCATAGCCCACAAGCCCTGCATGACTTCCAAGTTCCGCCATCTCCTGCAAATAAGTCTGCATATAATCATGCTCACAAAACAATTTATATCGAAACAGGCAGTTTACAGAGAAAACTGCGGATCTCCGTGGAAAATCTCTGCAAATCATCTGAATGGTCTGCTGGACAACTTCTTCGTAATCTGCAAGTTGCAGCAGAATTAAGACATCAGAATCATTTACCTGACGAAAACATGCAAGCGCATCTCCCTGAACCTCTTTAATAGAAATAATACAAGTATCATTCCCATTAATTTTTCCAAACGGATTCTGAAATGTCTGTGTCAAAATTTGCTCGTCTGTCACATGGAGAATACTTTGATAAACCTGCTTCGCAGACTTTCCGTTCAATGTTCCTATCACATAATTTTCCTTGTCTGTATCTGCGGCAATAAACCGGTAATTTCCAAATTTGCGATATATATTCTCCTTGTAAGTTTTCACTCTGCCATTATGGTTGCGGATTAGTGCATACGCCACCGCATCCTGATAAATCTTTCCGTTTGCAGATACCTTTCCCGCGTCCCCTGTGCCGCCAACCAGAGAAATACCTTTCTTTCCAAGCATTGTATTGATTGTTGTCAACACACAGGCATCATTTCCACAGCAAAAATCAATACATACAGTATCTTCACTCGCCGCATTTACTTTTTGAATATCTTCTTCAAGACGCCCTATGTATTTTACTGGCATCACAGAGACCTGTTCGAGAACATTTGCCGCAGCGCTCACACCATCGAAAAACGCTACTACACCAACTCCTTCCTCCACCATTCTAATATCATAACTCATGCCAATACAGCCGATGCTCGGAACTCCTGGGTAGTATTTCTCCAACGCCTTTACATGTTTCTCAAACTGGGCATTGTTGGACATCAGCATTATAAACTGGGGATTTTCCAGTCCTCTGATTGCCTCCGCCAAGTCTCCGCTTTGGCTCATTCCAAAAAACTGTCTCATGTTATTGCCTCCTTGTGTGTTTCTATTATTTTATACAATGATACATTTTTTGACAACTGTCTTGATTATACGTTAAAATTGCCTAAAGTGCAACGACTATTTGTTCTTGTTATCCTTGCTCGTAACAGTTATCTAAAAGCCAAACCGTAATTTTCACTCCAAATCAAGTACACAAAAACAGAGACCAAGATATCTTTTGGAAAAGCTTTGGAAAAACATTGAAGCTGTTGTAAAAATGCGTTACACTATAGACACAACCTTTTTCTATCAAAATAAAGGTTAAGGAACTGTGAAGAAATAGACAAGTCAATATACATAGGTTATTTATTCATAGCTCCTAAGGAACTAAATACAGGATTATAAAGGAGAGTCTTTGTTATGGAGCATTTAAAAATTTACCGCAGACGTATGATACCCGATGAGTGTATCTTGTTAAAAGATGACATTATTCTAGAACAGACAAAAGACCTGATTGTCACAAAATGGAATACCTTAAAGCCACGCCGGGATTTTCATCATGGCTACTCCTGTTATTTTCTCAGCTATGGCTATAAGGTGAGCAAACTTTACCGAGAGGATAACACATTCCTCTTTTGGTACTGTGATATTGTGGACTATCAATATAAAAAAGAAGAAAATGCGCTTATTGTCACGGACCTTCTGGCGGATGTTGTCATTTATCCAGATGGCTTTGTCAAAGTGCTTGACATCAATGAACTTGCTATCGCTCTTGAGAAAAAGCTCTGCGATCCAGAACGCATTATGCAGGCATTGAAAAAGCTTGACAATCTCCTAAATTTAATCTATGACGACAAATTTGATACATTATCCTCCAAAATTGAGAAATGGATTCAATAAAACATATGTTTTATTTTCTTACTCTGCTGGATTGACATGTACCATAATGTGCTTTACGCTGGCAAAACTCTGCTCTATAGAGTCATGCACATGTTCCGCAATCTTGTGCGCATCACGCAAAGATGCATTGGCGTCCGCGCTAATCTCAATATCTACATAAATTCGATTGCCAAAAACCCTTGTGCGCAGGAGGTCCACCCCAAGTACGCCCTCCTGTGCCAGCGCACAATTTTTCAAATCATTCTCAACGCCCTCATCACAGGCCTTATCCACCATTTTATCCACCGCATCCGTGAAAATCTCATAGGCTGCCTTCTCAATAAAAAAGCAGATACATAAACTTGCAATCACATCACAAACAGGATATCCAAGCCTCGCGCCTACAATACCAATCAGCGCACCTACAGAGGAGAGTGCGTCTGAGCGGTGATGCCACGCATCAGCCATAAGTGCGCTGGAATCTATCTTTTTTGCATTTATCCTTGTATACCAGTACATGCTCTCTTTTACCGCAATGGAAACAATCGCTGCCACAAGTGCCAAAACACCTGGTATCCTCAGATTGCCATACTGTCTTGACAAAATTTTTACCATAGCAGTATAACCAATCCCAAGTCCAGTAAATGCCAGAATTGTCGCCAGAATAACAGCCGCTACGCACTCCATACGCTCATGTCCATACGGGTGCTCCTTATCTGACGCCTTTCCTGACAGCCTGACACCTACAATCACCACAACGGTGCTGATTACATCCGATGCGGAGTGAACTGCATCGCTAATCATTGCACCTGAATGTGCAAGAATTCCTGCCAACATCTTAAATACTGACAACAGGACATTCGCTGTGATACTTACAAAAGAAACTTTCATTGCAACTTTCTCAAATTCGCTTTTTGTGAAATCTTTTTTCATGAAATCCCGCCTTTTTCAAAACTGATACTGCTCCTTACCAATCTATAGCATGTGCTTTTTGCTGATCATTATGAAATATGGGAATAATAGACTTTTAGAAAATAAAAGAAAAACACCCACGAATCAGTATAAACAGCTACTGTCCCGCGGATGTAAAAATATCCACTGTCGCATAGGCGACCCGGCTCCAATGGTAATACCCCGGCCTGCTCAGATTGTACTGTAGATTTGTATGCAGTGCAAAGAGTGCGTTTAATGTAGTATATGAACCAATGGTATATCGGTTCTATTTTTCAATAATATATCATATATTTGAGGGGATTTCAAGTGAACAATAACTTATTTTGCTACACACATCCATAATTTGTTACTGTTCACTTTCCAATGTCACTATATTGTTTCTTCACCCCACTCCTTTGGGGTTCGTAATAGATAGTGGATTTTTATCTGTATATGCTGCTTTAAAGCAGTTTTCTGCATCATTTATCAACCATTCTGGTACTTCTTCATAGACATTCTGATACATTTTGAGTAATATACAATTCTCCCAAGTTCACCGCTTTCATCTCTATTTTTGCCATCAGACACCTCCTGTAATAAAAATATACTCACGGCAGTTCCAGCCGCACAACGGCATAATTCCTCATGTGGATGTGCGCATCACATTATACTGAGTGGCAGATTTATCTGACACTCAGTATAACTTCCAGTTCATCAGAATATCTTGCTTCATATTGGATCGAAGACAGATATTTGCAGTAGCTGTGTATCCATACTATTGTAAAACGTTTCTATATATTCAGATACCAACTTATAGGCCTTAGGAACTGTAGAAAAATAACTGACGCATCTTGACTTGGCTATTTCTCCGATTATGCATGCCAAAAAGCCTCGCCGCA
>ERZ808049.381-NODE-381-length-25495-cov-20.000315_pt1 | contig 25495 bp, 24 predicted proteins | sample MGYA00380198_ERZ808049 | MGnify/ENA primary metagenome ERZ808049 (study PRJEB31490, sample SAMN06133414) | mouse gut metagenome | isolation source: Z2_2 | host: mice | place: China: Chengdu | collected 2015-05 ...
TCAGCCGGACAGGGAACGGCAAAATTTTTTACACTTCTTTTACTTCTTTATCTCACATGAGCAAAATCACAGGGCATCAAGCATATAATGGCGAATTAAATGTAAAAAAGCAGAAAGGAAAAGCACAGTCCAGACGGAAACGGCTAAGTCAAGAAATATTTGTGAAACTACAAGAATGATGTTATAATAAAAGCCAAGCTTTAAAGCTAAATTAAAAATATTCCCGACAGTGGAGAAAGGCAGGGAAACAAATATGCACATCAGCTACAAACCGCTCTGGCATACACTGGTGGAGCGTGACATGAGGAAAGAGGATTTAAGACTTGCCGCCGGTCTGACTACAAACATGATTGCCAACATGGGTAAGGAAGGGAAAAATATCAGCATGGATACATTAGTTCGTATTTGTGAAACACTGGACTGCGGTATACTGGATGTGATTGAATTAGCCAGTGACGAGCCTTCCGTTACAGAAAAGAGAAAACAACAGAAAGAATAATTAAGAAGCGGGAATAAGCAGATACCCGAACGGGATAATCGACAGATATTGATATTTTATGAAAGATTATTGTGAAATTTTATTCCATTTGAAAAGGTATTGTAATATAATAGAGCCATCGAAAAATTGGGATTTGGAGGCAAACTGATGGATAGAAATTATGAAATAATAGAATTACCCAAGGAAAACTGGAAAGGTGTGGCTATACCATTAGTGACTAAAAGCGATAGTTTCTATGATTTGATAATTGAACCAATGGATTGTAGCGGATGCAAGATTTCATTGATTAGAAAGAGAGCGGAAAAGGAAATTGTTCATACTCCAGAGGAATATGATTTTCCAGATTCCTTGTATCAGGAGCATTGGGAGAAAGCGGAAGCGTATGGCATAGTAAGCGATAGTGGGGATTTGCTGGCTTGTATAGAGGTATGCCCTGAAGAATGGTCGAACAGGCTTATGGTAACAGAATTATGGGTATCAGATGAACTCCGCAATAAGGGTATTGGTAAAAGTCTGATGGATAAAGCAAAAAAGATTGCCATAAACCAAAAAAGGCGTGCCATAATTTTGGAAACTCAATCATGTAATGTGAATGCAATAGGCTTTTATCTTCATGAAGGATTTGAACTGATTGGGTTTGACACATGCTGTTATACAAACAATGATATTAAAAGGCGGGAGGTAAGAATCAATTTGGGATACTTCTTTAACAGAGAAGAACAGAGATGGTAAATCAGAATTTATCCGTAAAATAAACAAAACATAACAGGAGGCCTAAATAATGGATTTTTGTGCTGAATGGCTTAATCATTTATTGAGTTCGTTAGATGAAAATTGTGATAGCTGTTTATTTGAAAATTGTGCAAAGTTACATTATCAAGTAAATGGAATGGATAATATATTGGAGAAATATGTGGGGAATTTGCCTTCATTTATTTCATTTTTGGAAAAAGAATGGGGCTGGGAGATTACATATAGTGAAGATGGACAGCAACTATTAGTTGATGAAAACAAAGATTTTTGTGTATGTCCTATTGCAAATAATATACAAGGGAAAGCTTCGGGTAAACTTTGTAATTGTTCTGAAAAATTTGCGGAGCAAATATTTTCAAGAGTTTGTCAAAAAAATATAAGTGCAAAAGTAAAACGTTCTGTTTTGCGTGATGGGCAATCCTGTATTTATGAGATAAGTGGTTTATAGATAAGTGATGTGAAGAAAAATCGGGAATTATGGAGGTAGATATTGAAAAATGAGAATAATAATGACAAGCTCTATAGGTGGTTCGATAAAGGAAAATGGTAAAAAAATACCAGCACCATTATTGGGGGATAACAATTTTTTAGAAAAAATTCAAAATGAGTGGATTCACAATTCTAAAGTGATGATTATCGCAGCTTCGCCTAATGACTATGAAAGAAATGATATGATTTGTGAATGTTTTACACAATCATTCCCTATGAGTGGACTAAGTATTTCTTGTATGGAGATATGCGATAATAGAAATGAAAAATTAGCAGACAAAATTAAAGAAATGGATGTTGTGCTGTTAGCAGGAGGACATGTGCCAACACAAAATAACTTCTTTCATAGAATTGGTTTGAAAAACAGACTGGAAGATTTTAATGGACTTCTAATTTCTTGGAGTGCAGGTTCTATGAATTGTGCTGACATTGTGTATGCTGGACCTGAAATGGAAGGAGAAGCAACCGACCCTAATTATACGAGATGGATTCAGGGACTTGGTATCACTAATATAAATATACTTCCTCATTTTCAAAGCCTGAGAGAGGAATGGCTTGACGGGTTTCGTTTGATTGAAGATATCACATTTGAAGATAGTATGGGACATGAGATAATTGCTTTGAATGATGGAAGCTATATAACTATTGAAGATGGTGTTACTAGACTTTTTGGAGAAGCATATAAAATTATAGATGGAAAGATTGAAATAATTTGCCAAAATGGAATGTCAATTGTTTTGAAAGAATAAGAACAAATTCCTGTTTGCGGAACTGGAAATCAGACATTGGTTAATCTAAAAGCATCATCATGGAAGAATTAAAAACGATTATGGAGAAATTCGCTGCATCTGGCTGGGATTTAATATCTGTCCCCGTCCAACAATAGTTAGATGGAAAGGCTGATAAAGATACCTTAGTATCAGCAATCAAACAGGCAGACAAAGAATGTGGAAGCTGTGGCTGTAATTTAGACCCACTGTATAAAAGAGCTTTAGAGCTGCTTTGACAGCACTATCAATTCAATCTGCCATCTGAAAACTACATAAGCACTACCCAAATGCCGCTGCATGGAAAAATCCAGACAGCGGCATTTCCTTGTCAGCGTTTCCGGCTTCCTAAAGGCGAATCCTTATAGATGCCGGATTTTTTCATGATGTTTTTCAAGTCCGTGCGTTCTTTTTCGGTCAGCTTTTCATAGCTGATTTGAAGCTGTGAACACATAACATAACAGAATTTATCAAGGGCGTTCCCCGGAAAGCGCATGGCTTTTTCTACATCTGCAATTATTTTCAGGGTGCTGGAATCGTCCGGCGCACTCTCCACATCGGCTTCATGCGCCAGTCGGATGTCGTGGAGGATTGCGTCCCACTCCTTATGCGTGACATGGCAGAAATAATCTTCTTCCTGTATCTGTGAAGCCTGCAATGCTTTCAGTGTTGTATCTTCCTCCTCCGGTTGGTACTTCTTTAGGATTTCTGCCCTTACAGCCTCAAGCGAGGCATTGATATCCTGAAAGCGCATGGTGGCGATGCCGTCCACATATATTTCAGCATCTGTCATAAGGGCGGTGAAATTTTCATGCGTGGCAATCTCGCAAAGCAGGCGGTTGTTGATGTGCCCGCTTTTTAACAGTTCCACCATGTCATCATTGATATGTAGTTCCGTAAGTCCGGCATCCAGGCGGTTCCTGTTTTCAGTGGCACATAAAAGGTAATCCGTGGAAACACCATAAAATTCTGCAAGCGTCAGGATGGATTTGTGACTGATTTCTTTTTTTACATCATTTTCATAGCTGCCGAGGGCGGACTTTGAAATTTGTGTCAGCTCCGCAAGTTCTTCCAGTTTTAAATGCCGCTCTATTCGTAAGTCTTTGAGCCGCTCCTGTATGGTTATGCCCTGCTTCATGGTTTTATCCCCTTTCCGGCGGCTTGTTACCCGTCGCCATACTGATTATACCACACCATTCCGCAAACGTGGAATTTTTTGATTTTTTCAGTTCATTCCTGATTTATGGATATACGGGAATGGGAACAAAAATGTTCTATGATAGTATCAGTTCATCGATGGATTACTCCAATCGCATGACCGGTCTGATGGGATATGCTCCCCAGACGATGTGCCGCCATGAACTGTGGAAGGGAATGAAAATCCCCGCCGCAGCGAGCGCACCAGAGGGAACAAGACGCTGCCGGAGAAACCGGGGGCAGGAACGGCATCAGGAAGAACCGGCTGGACTGTACTAAAATATGAATAACACAGTATGCAGGCAGAGGGCTTAGTCTGCCCTGCCTGCATTGACAGGGGCTTAAAGCGGCATGAAAAGACAGGCTCTGTCCTGAATGTTTCTGCCCAAAACAGCCCCAAAATAATACACAAAATGAAAGGAGAAAACAGACAAATGGAATATGAATTTATGACAGCAGCCACGCCGCTGCCGCCCTGTATGCCATTCCCAAAAGCATTGGCAGGGCTTCCAATCAGCAGCACGGCAAAGGTGATGTATTGTAAGATGCTGGATGCCATGATTACAAAAAAGCTGGAGGATGAGAACGGAATCTTGTTTGTATATTTTCCTGTCAGGCAGCTTGCCGTTGAACTCTCCCGGTGTGAGATGACAGTTAAGCGTTCCCTGAACGAACTGGAAAATGCAGGGCTGATTATGAGGGTAAGGCAGAGGGGATTTGCGGAGCTAAACCGCATATACATTCTTATACCGAAAATATGATCAGGTATTCCCAAAAGTGGAGAATAGATGTATAATAAATCCGAAAATAAATTGGGATTTAGCAAAGGAGATTATAGTGAAAACTTTGATATTAAATGGCTCTCCAAGAAAAAATGGTGATACTGCCAGTCTTATTGAGAAAATTACTGAAAAAATTGTAGGAGAATATAGAATTGTAGATGCGTATAGGTGCAATATTTCGCCTTGTTTTGATTGTAGGTATTGTTGGGAAAATAGTGGGTGTGTTATAAATGATGAAATGCAAGAGATATATAAATACATACAAGAATGTGACAACATTATGATTGCTTCGCCGCTTTATTTTTCGGAATTGACTGGAAAATTATTAGATGTTGGAAGTAGACTTCAAACATATTTTTGTGCCAGATTTTTTAGAAAAGAAGAACCTATTATAAAATCTAAAAAGGGTGCAATTGTATTAGTTGGTGGAGGCGATGGTCATATAGATACTGCTTATAGTACAGCTTGTACGCTTTTGCATCATATGAACTGCTATAACATTCATGAGGTGGTATATAGCCATAATACTAATGAAAAACCTGCCATTGATGATGAAAACGCACTTTTGGGACTAAATAGTATTTTAGATTTTTTCGGAAATAAAGAATAAGGCAAATTCCCATTTATCGGGATGGCATAAAACATTTTACACAAATATTTTGAGCAGTGGCAGCATAAAAACACCGCTGCTTTTTCATTGTAAAACTAAATATGATACAGGACAAACGAAATAGCCAGTTATCGAAAAACTTTCAGTGAAAGTGTATCGTAAACTGGCTTTTCTTTTGCAAAAATTTCTGACAAGGAATTTGCAAAACCGCAGGAATTTTGACTAAGCTATTCTTAGGAATGGTGAAGGAAATTATCCTGTGGCGGGAGTACAGAGGGCGTATGCCTTTTGTGCAAGGGTACAGGGAGTGCAACATCCCTGTGCGGGTTAAGGGCGGCAAGCCCTTATCGGGTCAAGGGTGAAACGCCTTGGCAGGTCAAGGGCGGCAGCCATTGCCCAGTAGGAGTGATGCGTGCGTCGCTCCATACTGGGTATTGCCTGACGCTGAAATCGGCAGGACTGGCAGCAAAGCTGCCCTTCTCCCAAGCTCTGCTTTGGGAGAAAATGAGCGGAACTGCCCTGTCCCCTGCGTGCAGGGAACAGGCAGTTTCCGTCGGATAGAAAATTGGACGAAGGGGGAAAAGACGATTGAATGAAACTGACAAGGCATAACGGCAGAGCTGGGAAAAATGGCGCTTACAATCCCAAGCATAATGACCGCAGATTTGACATTGAAAACAGCGAGCATATCGATGCGGACAGAGCAAATCAAAATATCTATTGGGACTGCTACACCGGATTTTCTTCTGCAAAAATAAGGGCGCATGACAAAGAAAATGATTACTCTTTTGAAAAGATTGAACAGCTTTACTATTTTGAACATTACGCAGACCACATACAGGCGCAGAATGAGCGGAACGAAAAAACAAGACACACCGAGCGCAATCGGACAGTGACAGATTTACTCACAAATAATAAAACGTGTCCCGAAGAAAGCATTTATCAAATCGGCACGGTTGATGAGTCCGTATCGGGAGAAATGTTAGCTAAGATTGCAACAGAATTTTTTAACGAAATGGAAGAAAAATTCGGCACTCATGTACACATCTTAGACTGGGCATTACATCTTGACGAGGGCACTCCGCATATCCATGAAAGGCACGTTTTTGACTGCAAAAATAATTACGGAGAACTGTGCCCCCAGCAGGAAAAAGCGCTTGAAGAATTAGGCGTGCCATTACCCAATCCCGACAAGAAGAAGGGCAGGAACAACAACCGCAAACAGACTTTTGATGCGGAATGCCGCAAGATGCTTTTCCGTATCTGTGAAAGGCATAATCTTCACTTACAGACGGAACCGACATATGGCGGCAGGGGCTATTTGGAGAAACAGGATTTTATCATTGAAAAACAGAAAGATACAATCTCTGTGCAGAAAGATATTCTTTCTGAAAATGAACAGGCAATAGAGGAACAGGCGAAGAAAATCCAGAAGGCAAAAAATACTCTATCTCAAAGGGTAAAAGTAATTGAAAAGCAGGATAAAATTATTGCGGAGAAAAATGCCGCAATCATGGAAAAACATTCTGCGCTTGAAGATGTCACAATGAAACTTGCAGAGGTGGAAACGCTGGTTGACGAAGTGGCGGAGCAGGCGTATGAAAAAGCCTGTGAGGCTGTTGCCAATACTGTCCGGCAGGAAACACAGAAAGAGGATATAAAAATCCTTGATGATTATTCCAGATGGCTGTCAGCGCCGGAGCGCACTGCTGACAAAAAGCTGCGGGATTATGCGGTAAGGCGTCTGGGAGCATTGAAAGAAAAACTTATAAAATCTGCGAAAGCCACCGTGCAAAAAGTTACGGATTCTTTGCAGGAGCCGGAACACAGACAGAAAAATCTTGAACAGGTCAGGGAGAAAGCGAGGGAATCCATTAAGGACAGGCTTGCAAGGGGAAAAACAGAAGCAGACCGGCTGAACCGGAAGCGCATGGAACGCATAAGCCCGACAGCAAAAAAGGATATGGAAATTTAAAGCATTTGCTTTTCTTTATGAAGATGGCATCTGCTTTTTTTTATGCACACGGGCGCATGAGGAAATTAGCTGCTGATGCAGCATGCGCCCGGCGCGGCGGGCAGCGGAGAAGGTCACTCCCCTGCCCGATTTTCAGAAAGGAAATGGTATGAATGTATTTGAATCGGTAAAAGAGAACGTGACAGCAAGACAGGCGGCGGAGATGTACGGTATCAGGGTAAACAGAAACGGTATGGCTTGCTGCCCTTTTCATGATGATAAGCATCCCAGCATGAAAGTGGATAAACGCTTCCACTGTTTCGGCTGTCAGGAGGACGGCGATGTAATTGATTTTGCCGCAAAGCTGTACGGGCTGAACAGTCTTGGGGCGGCTGTGAAGCTGGCGGCTGATTTTGGGATTGACTATGACAGCAAAGGGCGGGCTTCTCCACGTCCTGCAAAAAAGAAATTATCGCAGGAACTGCGGTTTAAACAGACGTTGTTACAGTGTTTCCGAATTTTATCAGACTACAATCATCTGCTGGAAAAATGGAAAACAGAATATGCGCCAAAAGAGCCGGAGGAGGAATGGCATCCCCTGTTTGTGGAGGCTTTACAGAAGCAGACATACATTGAGTATCTGCTGGATATCCTTCTGACCGGCACAGCGGAAGAAAAGGCAGAACTGATAAGGGGATATGGAAAGGAAGTGATGCGGATTGGGGAACGGATTTCAGGACTTGCCGCCTGCCGCAAGGCAAGCCGTGATGAACGCAGCGGATATGCTCGCCCCGGCAATGACAGTCGGTGAGGTTAGAGAAAGCCTTGATACCACGCAGAAGGGGCAGACGGCGAATACAATCGCAAACTGCAAGACCGTGTTCCAGTGCGATCCGCTCTTAAAGGGGGCAGTCCGTTTCAATCTCCTGACGGAACGGATTGATATTGTCCGGGAAGTCGGGTGGCGCAGGGACACCAGCGTACTCACGGACACGGACATAAAATATCTGCTCCTTTACTTCGAAGAAAACTATGGAATCACCAGTGAGAAAAAGATACAAAATGCTTTGGCGATTGTGGCAAATGAAAACTGCTACCACCCGATTCAGGACTGTTTAAAAGGACTTATATGGGACGGGAGGCCACGCATCCGCTCATGCCTGCACCATTTTTTAGGGGCTGACGCGGATGACTATGTGGAGGAAATGTTGAAGCACTTCCTGCTGGGCGCAGTCCGGCGTGTATTTGTGCCCGGTTCAAAATATGAGGAAATGCTTTGTCTTGTGGGCGGACAGGGGGCTGGAAAATCTACTTTTTTCCGCTTACTGGCGATAAAAGACGAATGGTTCAGTGACGATTTAAAGAAGCTGGACGATGACAAGGTGTTCACGAAATTACAGGGGCACTGGATTATCGAGATGTCAGAGATGCTTGCCACCAGCAGTGCAAAGAGCATTGAAGAAATCCGCTCTTTTATCAGCAGGCAGAAGGAAACGTACCGCACGCCTTATGAATCACAGCCAAAGGACAGGTTACGGCAGTGCGTGTTCGGCGGCACCTCAAACAGACTGGACTTTCTGCCGCTTGACCGTGCAGGGAACCGGCGGTTTCTGCCTGTGATGGTCTGCCCCGAGGATGCCGAGGTACATATCTTAGAGGACGAGGATGCTTCAAGGGCATATCTTTTGCAGGTATGGGCAGAAGCGGTGGAGATTTACCGAAGCGGGCGGTATTCCATGAAATTCAGCAAGCCTGTGCAGAGAAAACTTGTGGAAGTACAGAAAGACTTTATGCCGGAGGACACCGAGGCGGGAATGATTATCGGCTTTCTGGAAAATTATCGTGGAAATCAGGTATGCTCCAAACAGCTTTACAGGGAAGCCCTGCACCATGAATATGACGAACCGAAACGCTGGCAGATTCACGACATTAACGAGATTATGAATACGGCAGTCACAGGCTGGCGGTATTTTTCCAATCCGAGGGCGTTCGACGGGTATGGCAGACAGAAAGGCTGGGAACGCATAGCGGATTCCGGCAACGAACCAACCGGCAACGAAGCTGATTTTTCGGAACTGACAGAAAAAGAAGCCCAGCAGATGGGGATACCCAAGGAGTGGATGGAATGATTTTAAGCGTTGGTTGCCGGGCAGATTGTCACTTCGTTGCTGGGTTCGTTGCCGGGAAATTCGCTTTTCTCTTGCCCGGAAATGCTGATATTTACAGGCTTTGTTGTTATTTTTATAACTACTGACAACGAAAGCAACAAAAAATTCAAAGAAAACAGAAAAAGGAAAAATAACAAGCCAGACATTAGATTGCAGGTTTTACGGTGTTCGTTGCCGGACTTCGTTGCTGATTCTCTTTGTCTGGCTTTCTTTATGGAGGTAATGCTTATGGCAAAAAATAAAACAAGTATCAATGTAACTGCTGTATTTGACGGGGAACTGGACGCAACGGACGTGTTTGTTAGCCTGATTGCACAGCAATATGCCGGAAAATATCATAATAAAGGCAGTGCAAATATTCAAAGTGAAAATATTACAAAAGATTTTCTTGTAAAATCACAAGATACAGTGTATAATGACAGTGAGGTTCAAAAGAGCCAGCCGTCTGGACTGTGCGGGTAAATGGCTATGATGAACGGAATGGATTATGGAATGGCGGATAGGACGCCTGCTGGTGGTTTTCGTGTGGCAATCTATTGCAGGCTATCAAAAGACGATGACTTACAGGGAGAAAGCGCCAGCATCGCCAACCAGCGTGATATGCTGGAAAAATACTGCGAACGGCAGGGCTGGGAGGTCGTTGCGGTCTATCAAGACGATGGCTACACAGGCTTGAACATGGAACGACCTGACTTAAAGCGGATGCTGAAAGCCGTTGAACGTCGGCAGGTAAACCTTGTAATCACAAAGGATTTAAGCAGGCTGGGAAGAAACTATTTACAGACAGGTATCCTGATTGAGGACTTCTTCCCCCGGAACGGTGTGCGCTACATTGCCATGAATGACGGCATCGACACCATGAAGGATAATAACGACATCGCTCCATTCAAAAATATCCTGAATGAGATGTACAGCAAAGACATTTCCAAAAAGGTACATTCTTCCTACCTGCTGAAAGCGCAGAAAGGACAGTTTACCGGCTGTCTTGCCCCTTTTGGCTACAAAAAAGACCCGGAGAACAAAAACCACCTTCTTGTGGATGAGGAAACAGCGCCGGTTGTGCGGCAGATTTTTGGTTACGCACTCGAAGGGCATGGGCCCAACTATATCCGGCGCAGGCTGGAAGAAAACAAAATCCCCTGCCCTACATGGTGGAACCGTAAAAGGGGGCTGCGGAATGTTCGTACAAAATGGGAGAAGAAAGACCCTGTAAACGGACAGTTTATGTGGGATTTTTCCGTAATCAAGGAACTTTTGATAAATCCTGTTTATACCGGGGCAATCGCATCACAGAAGGCGCACTATAAATTTAAAATCGGCACTATTGGGGATAAAAAGCCGGAGGAATGGATTGTAGTGGAGGGACAGCATGAAGCCATCATTGACAGGGAAAGCTTCAACATCGTGCAGGAAAAGCTGAAATCACGCCAGCGTCCGGGAAAGTCCGGGGAAATCAGCCTGTTTGCAGGGCTGGTGAAATGCGGGGAGTGTGGAAAGGCACTTTGCATCAGGACAACGCATGAGAAGTTCCCCAAACGGATTTATTCCTGCAAGACTTACAATGCCTTCGGGAAAACGCACTGCACCCAGCACCGTGTAGAATATGACACGCTTTATGCCCTTGTGTTGAACAAAATTCGGGAATGTGCCAAGATGGCACTGGTGGACGGCGAAGCGGTTGCAGGGAAGCTCTCCGACACCTGCGAAGCTGAACAGAAAGGGCAGAAAGAAGCGTTGGAACGTTCCCTTGCCAAAGATAAAGAACGCATAAACATACTGGAAAAAATGGTGCTACGCCTGTATGAAGATATAGCTGCCGGACGCATCAATGAGCAGAATTTTAACCTGATGCTGGAAAAGACACAGAAGGAACAGGAAGAATTAAAGGCAAAAATCAGCGAAGAAAAGAAAAAGTTAGCTGACGAAATCCAGCTTGTAAACAGCGCAAGGCAGTGGACAGCCGCCATTCAGGAATATGCAGACATCGCAGAACTGGATGCGGAAGTATTAAACAAGCTGGTTAAGGAAATCGTTGTCCATGAAGAAATAGACAGCGATAAGACAAGACACATTTCTATTGAAATTCATTTTAATCTGAAACCAATCCCGGAAGTGGAGCAGGTCAGAAAATGACCTGCCCCAGCAGGGGAGGTTCTTAATAATTTCATAAATATTTTTTGACGAACGCCGCCCGCTATTGAGTGTGATTGTTCCTACTAATTGGGGATAACACAGCTCATGGCGGGCGGCGGCATTGTAATCGTGGCGCAGACGGTGATTCCACAGCTTACGACACTGTTCTCATAATTCATGGGGGCGATCATTGACAAAATCACTGATTTCATAAAGGAGATGCTGCAGGGGTGGATACTTAATAACCTTGATACCATGTTTTCCGAAGTGAATTGTTAGTAAAGTGGGTTTTGCCAAAAACAAGAGGAATAAAAGCTGGTGTGCAGGTGGTTCTAATAATTTAAGGAAAAATAGATTTTAAATAATTGGCATTATACATATAAAAATAATAGGACTGTAAAGAAATATAAACAGCATAACATAAGAAATTAAACGTAAAAATGACAAAAATCATGTGTATATTTATCTATGAATCACAAAATAATCCAAATTTCTCAAAATAATCCAAGTCAAAAAGGAAACTTCCCAAAATATTAAAAATATGTCCAAATTTATTTCTAATGATTCCGTTCCACTAAATGATAAAATAAGTGCATCAAAACAAGGGAGGTAATCAGAAATGAAAAGAAAATTAATTGGTTTGATTTTATCCGCAGTAATGGCAGTATCACTTGTTGGTTGTGGGGGTTCTGGTGATGATGGAACAACCGCAGGTACGTCAACAGATACGCCCACCAAGTCAGAGAGTGACAATGCAGACGCACCGGTGAACGCGCCTTCTGATGATGCGCAGTCACTCACAGTCTGGTGTTGGGATTCCTTTAATGTGGATGCAATGAAAAAGGCGGGTGAAATTTATACGGCGGATCACCCAGATGTAACGATTAATGTACAGGAAACAGTATCTTCGGATATCCAGACACTGATACAGACGTATGCTATGAGTGGCGAGTTGAATGCGCTTCCTGATATTTTCCTGATGGATGATCAGGTTTTTGCAAAGTATTTGCAGAATTATCCAGATGTTTTTGCAGACATCACAGATTCCGGGATTCCTTTTCAGGATTTTGCGGAGTCAAAGGTTGCCAATTCTGTGAAGGATGGAAAAAATTATGGAGTGCCCTATGACAGCAATACAGTTATCGCGTGCTATCGGACAGACTATTTGGAACAGGCAGGATACAGCATTGAAGATTTGACGGATATTACTTGGGATGAATTTATCGTGATTGGTGAAGATGTCCTTGCAAAGACGGGGATGCCGATGCTCACGAACGTGCAGGGAGAACCAGATTTATTGAATATGATTCTTCAATCAGCGGGTATTTCTGTGTTTGACGAAAATGGCGGTATTTCGCTTGTTGACAATGAGGGACTAAAAGAAGCGATGCGCGTTTATTTGAAGCTGATAGATGCAAAGATTCTACAGGAGCAGACAGACTGGTCAGGATATCAGGGTTCTATCAACAATGGTACAGTTGTCGGGACAATCAATGGTTCATGGATTTGTGCGACAATCATGACAACAGACCAGACGCAGCAGGAAGGCAACTGGGCGGTAACAAATATGCCAAAGCTAAATGATTATGCTGGCGCTACGAATTATTCTGCACAGGGCGGTTCCACATGGGCGGTATCTTCTACCTGTGATAATTTTGACTTGGCAATGGATTTCTTTAAAACGACATGGGCAGGCAGTACAGCGTTTTATGACAGTATTTTAAAGGATTTGGGTGCTATTGCGACATATTTGCCCGCAGCAGGCAGCGATGCATACAACGAGCCTTCAGCTTTTTTTGGCGGTGAAGCAATTTATTCAAAAATTGTTTCTTATGGAAGTGAGATTCCCAAGATTAACAAAGGCATTTACTGGAAAGAAGAAAAAGAGGCATTGGGAACAGCGCTTACGAATATCGTAAACAGTGTGCCTAATTTGGCTAATGTTACTGATGAGGATTTAGATAATGTTATCGCAGAAGCGCAGGCAACGGTTCAGTTTAATATCGGACAGTAAGTATTGTGTCGCTTGCCGCGATGCCCTAAAAAATAGAAAGGAACAAAACTATGAAGTCCAATGGAAAAAGGAATACAGGATTGACAATCAATCAAAAGCAGGGGCTTACAGGATGGTTTTTCCTTCTTCCTGCCGCACTGCTAATATTCGCAATGAATTTTTATCCAATGATGCAGGCGCTGGTTCTCTCCTTTAAGACTGGAATTGGAAATAATCAGGTGTGGGGAGGGCTGGACAATTATGCAAGACTTTTGCAGGACAAGGTTTTTCATACGGCGATTATCAATAACTTCTTCTATCTGCTGATACAGGTTCCGGTTATGTTGGTGGTTGCAATCATTCTTGCAACGCTTTTAAACAAAAAAGATTTAAAGTGTAAAGGACTGTTCCGCACGATGATTTTTTTGCCATGCTGTACAGCATTAGTTTCATATTCCATTATTTTCAAAACATTGTTTGCATATGATGGATATGTCAATACGGTTCTGGTGAATATGGGACTCATCAGTGAAAGAATTAACTGGCTGGGGCAGGTAAGCACAGCAAAGGTCATTATCATTATCGCACTGATTTGGCGCTGGACGGGGTACAATATGGTATTTTATCTGGCAGGTTTGCAGAATATAGATGAGTCTTTATATGAGGCGGCGAGGATTGATGGTGCAGGTCCTGTAAAAGCATTTTTTAAGATTACAGTGCCCTTATTAAGACCTACGATACTTCTGACAACGATTATGTCCATCAACGGTACATTGCAGCTATTTGATGAGTCCGTAAATCTCACCAATGGCGGGCCTGCCAATTCAACGCTGACGATGTCGCATTATATATACAAGGCGTCCTTTGAGTATAATCCACAGTTTGGATATGCCGCAGCAATGTCATATGTCATATTTATATTAGTTGCAATATTGTCCTTTGTTCAGATGAAAGTAGGTGATAAGCGATGAGAAAGTTAAAAAATGCAGGGTGCTACATATTTCTGACAATTGTGTCAGTTATCTCTATTTTCCCGCTGTATTGGATGATTGCAGCGGCAACAAATAACAGTACAGATATTCTGGGTGGTAAACTGGCAATCGGCACAAATTTTGTAAATAACCTTACAAAGCTGCTGGAACAGCAGAATGTGGGAAGGGCTTTTGGAAACTCGCTGTTTTACTCCTGTATTTTAAGTCTGCTGTCACTGGTAGTCTGCTCTATTGCAGGATATGGTTTTGAAATTTATCATGATAGGGTAAAGGATGGACTGATGTCTGTTTTGCTTCTGGCAATGATGGTTCCATTTGCGGCGACATTAATTCCTTTATTTAAACTGTTTACAGGAATGCACTTGCAGAGCACATGGATTGCATATGTACTGCCAACGATATCGACGCCGTTTCTGATTATGTTGTTTCGGCAGAGTGCAAGGTCATTTCCGATGGAAATTATTGAGGCTGCAAGAATTGACGGATTGAGCGAACTTAGGATTTTCTTTACAATATTTATACCAACAATGCGCTCAACCTATGCAGCAGCGATGACGGTCACGTTTATGAATGCATGGAACAATTACCTCTGGCCTAAAGTTATCATGATGTCTGACAAGTCGCAGACAATGCCGATGCTGGTAGCAAATTTGTCCGTTGGTTATAGTATTGACTATGGTGTGCTGATGCTGGGCGTGTTAATCTGTTCGCTGCCGACAGGGATTCTGTTCTTGATACTGCAAAAGAGTTTTGCCAGTGGTATTGTAGGTGCAGTGAAAGGTTAGTGGATTATTTGGAAAGGAGCATGAAATGAGGATATTAAAAAATATTGGATTATTTGTTTTAGGGATATTTCTTGTTTGCAGTAAACTGAATGTATATGCAAGTGAAATAGATTATGGTGCTGATGTGGGCTGGTTAAGCCAGCTTGAAGCACAAGGGTATTCATGGCAGGATGAAAATGGCAATACAAGGGATGTGCCGGATATTCTGTCTGATTATGGGATTACAGCGCTTCGGCTGCGCGTATTTGTAAACCCGCCATCTTCGTTTGAATGGACAAAGAATGATGGAACAGAATGTATTTTGGGATATTGTGATACAACTGGACTATTGTATATGGCGGAACGTGCAAAAAATAAGGGTTTTGATATAATGGTTGATTTTCATTATAGTGACCATTTTGCCGATCCAGAATATCAAGATATACCTGAACAATGGAAAGATGCAAGTTATAATGAGTTAGTTACCTATGTATATGATTATACATATTATGTAATGAATCAGCTTGCTCAAAATGGAATTTATCCTAAATGGGTTCAGGTAGGTAATGAGATAAACAGCGGAATTTTATTGCCATACGGAAGTAGCGGAAATAATTTTCAACAACTAGCTGGATTGTTAAATAGTGGTTATGATGCAGTCAAAGCTGTAAGTCCATCTTCAAAAGTGGTTACACATTTGGCAAATGGTCAAAATAATGCAACATTCAGATGGTTTTTTGACAATTTTCTTACGAAATATAACGGGAAAACAGATGTGATAGGAATGTCATATTATCCGTATTGGATTGGAAGCAGTTTTGAGAATAATATTGATGACTTAGCAGACAATTTATATGATATGGCAGACAGATACGGAAAAGAGGTCATGGTTTGTGAGGTTGGCGGTGTTGAATCAGATACGAATGGAACCTATGAACTTCTACAAGCGGCAATTGATGCAGTAGGTTCTGTTCCGGAAAGTAAGGGAATTGGCGTATTTTATTGGGAACCAGAGGGGAATTCGCAGGCTTTACCTGATGGTTATATTTTAGGAACTACAACTATGACAGGAAATAAAAATTTGAAGTTTACGAGTGCGTTAAATGCGTTTAAAGAATCTTATGATAAAATTTCCCCCAATGAGAGCAGGCGTTATAAAATTGTCAATGCGAAGTCTGAAATGTCATTAAATGTGAGTGGCGGTTCATATGCTGATTCTGCAAACATAGAACAATATGAGTATGATGAATGGAATAGCCAAAAATGGCAGTTTGTAGAAGTTGAAAGTGGCTATTATAAAATTGTGAATAAAAATTCTGGGCTGGTACTTGATATCAATGGAAATTCAACAACACAAGGAGCGAGATGTATTCAAAATCAGTATAATGGAAATTGGAGTCAACTATGGTCTGTAGTAAGAACTTCTGATGGATACTATAACATTGTGAATCGAAATAGCAAAATGGTATTACAAATCGAAGATAAAGCTACGTCTGCGGGAGCTTTCTGTATTCAGAGTACGAATGACGGAACCATCAGTCAGAAGTGGATTATTCAGGTTGTTGAGTAAATAGAATGTTTAGGGGCTGGGGATTGCGCAGAATGAAGTGTGATTCCCAGTTTTTGATTTGAAAAGGAAAAATATAAATGTTATAATGATGCATAATTATTGTAAATGAAGTATCAGGTATAAATGAAAAAGCCTTTCAAACTATTGATTGGCAATCCGCCAAAATCGAATAGGGGTATAGAGATGATTAAGGTTTTGATAGCTGACGATGAGTACATCATGCGGCAGGGATTGAAGTATATTATAAACTGGGAGGATGAGGGGTATGAGATTGTCGGGGAGGCATCAAACGGTCAGGAGGCATTGGCGCTGACGCAGGAGCTTTGTCCGCATATTGTCATATGTGATATTGTAATGCCTGTTTTGGATGGCGTTGATTTTTCACAGTTGATTCATGAGAATTATCCCAATATACAATTGATTATTTTGAGTGGATATGACAAGTTTGAGTATGTGAAAAATACACTGATGAATGGGGCAGTAGATTACATATTAAAGCCAACACTCACTCCAGACGGTATGCGCAGTACTTTAAAGAAGGCATCTGAACGCATTCCCGGTTACTGTCTGGACGAAAAGGATAAGGGGAACAGCCTTGGGAGAAGTATTGAGCGGTTTCTGATTGGGCAGGATCAGGAACTTCCGGCTGAGAGGCTCTCACAGCAGTTTCAACATGGATGTTATCAGCTCTATGCGGTTAATATCAAAAAAGAAAACACTGCAAGAGCGAGAAACTTACAGGCTGTTATCATTACGAAAGTATTATACCAAAAGATAGAGCGCGAATTACAGGAATTTAAAAATGTTCATTATTTGCAGATGATGCTGCGTGAAGAAGTCGCGTGCATCTTGTTAAATTATGATGAGAGCAGTTCTGTAAAGGTGATGATGCAGTTAAAGCAGTTAAATGATAAGCTGCTGGATATATGCAGCAGCCTGCTTGGTGTGTGCAGCAGACGGTTTGTTTCGTACCGGCAGTTATATGATATTTATCAGCGCGATATTTCAGAGAATGTCGATAAAGCATTTTATTATCCCAATATGAAACTGTTAATGGCGGAGGATTTGGATAAAGACAGAAAGACAGCGAAGAAAGAACGCTTTGATTTTGCTGCTTACAATCATATGCTTAATTGTAAACAGTATGAAAATGCGGCAGAGCTTTTAATGGATTATGGTAGCAGATGCATCAAGGCGAAGGCAGATGTGTATGGTTTAAAAAATCAGATGAAGAATATGATTTATCATTTTATGGAATATCTGGAATTATCGGACAGTGATATGGAGGAAAAACGGTATGAATTTTTCACGCGGTTGAATCATGCAGCGTATTCTATTGAGTTTACAGAAGCTGTAAGAGATATCCTAGGGCAGTTGGTGGCACTTTCTGGTGTGGGAAAAGAGCCGAATGCTGACCGTATGGAGCGATTGTTGTATTATATTGCAGAAAATTACAGGGAAGATTTGAAACTGGCTGATTTGAGCGAAGTATTTAATATGAATTACTACTACTTGTCGGCATATTTCAATCAGGAGATGAAGGAAAGTTTCAGCGATTACTTGAATCGTATCCGTATCAGGCAGGCGTGCAGTCTGCTTGAGGAAACGAATATGCCGATTTCTGAGGTGGGCAGTGAGGTGGGATATAGCGATCATAGTTATTTTTGCAGAGTTTTTAAAAAGATTACAGGAAGGACACCGTCAGAATGGAAAAAGCTACAGCAACGCTAAAAAAGGCTGTCGCTTTGCGGTAGCCTAGATATTTCTGGAATGGACTTTTTGGACATATCACACTGATTGTTCTTTTGGGTATTGGGATGCTTTCCGTTACGATTAGTACAGTCGTGCTTGCTATGTCGCACAGTGCATTTACAGAAACGTATGGAAAATCACAGCAGAGGGTGTTTGACGAGATAGAGAAAAGTCTGATTGATTTGAATAATCATCTGCATGATATTGTAAATGCAATTGATTCGAGCTGGGCATTCAGGCTTTACTTTAATTCTGATGATGATGGAAAACTGGATAATGTACAGAATTTTCAGAATATATATCAGATGGAACAGGATCTTGAACAGAGTAAGGCATCTGAGCTTGTCCGTCCAAGCATACTGGTTTTAGGAATGAATGGAAAGCATTATTTATCCCGAACGGAAACCATTTCACAGAGTGACAGAGATATATTGGAAAGCCAGCCCGTTCAAAATGCGATGAATAATGTGGACGCTCTGCATTATACCTACGCAAAAGGGGCATATACAGCAACGTCACAAAATGTAGATGTTGTGGTAGTTTCAAAAGCATTGTATTACCATGAAAATAAGAATATTTATGCGATTGTGCTGGTTACACTGACAGACGCGTATATCAGGGAATATTACGATTATTTCGTGACAGATTATTCGATGTTTTATATGGTCAGTGATGAGGGTATCGTGATGAGTTCCAACGACAGGGAGAAAACAGGGCGTGTTCTGGAAACGCAGTGGTATCAGGATGCAGCCAGAAAGGAATCTGTCGGGCGGTGGATAACCCAAATCGACAACAAAAGCTATACAATCATGAAACAGGATCTGCCGTATCTGGGCTGTTCAATCTATGGACTCATAGACAATGACAAAGCACTTGATAATTTGTACAATATGCCACTTTTGATTTTATTGTGTGTTTTGATTGGTATCATTACTTTAGCATTGTGTCTGATGATTGCGAGGCGTACGCTGAACCCATTATCGCAGCTTGTGGACAAAATGTCTTTCGTGAGAGATGGTGAATTTACGCAGTATATGCCAGTGTCAGGAACGGAGGAGATTAAGGAGCTTGCAGTGACTTATAATATTATGCTTGATGACATCAAGAAGTATATTGACCAATTGATACAGACGCAGAAAGAACAAAGGCAGTCTGAAATTAAGGCGCTTCAAATGCAGATTAATCCGCACTATATTTATAATACACTTGCGAGCATCAAGTGGCTTGTCTATCAGAACAATCAGGAAAAAACGGTAAAGACAATTGATGCGTTTATACAATTACTGAGAAATACAATCAGCAACTCGGACGAGTTTATAACCGTGGACAAGGAACTTGAGAATCTCCATCACTATGTGTCGATTAACCAGACAAGGTACGGCGATGCGGTGCAGGTGGAGTATTATGTATCACCGGATTGTGGAAACTGTCTGCTTCCTAAAATGATACTTCAGCCGTTTATTGAAAATGCGTTTTTTCATGCGTTTCCTTCAGGTATGTGTGGAACGATTGAAATTTTTATAAAGCGGCGGGATAGTATTCTTGAAATAAAGGTGGCAGATGATGGCGTAGGAATGGACAGTGATACGGCAACGCGGGCTGTGGGACAGGATTTGTCAAAGGAACATTATTCAGGAATTGGTGTACACAATGTTCACGAGCGTTTGCAGTTGCTTTATGGAGAAGATTACGGCATACAGATTGAGAGCCGAAAGCAGAGGGGAACTTGTGTTAAAATCAGTCTGCCAGTGAGAAAAATGGACAAGTGAAAAGAGCGTTTCAGGAAGGAAGGGTGCGGTGAATTTTCATAGTCATATAAGAAAAATATATTTTTTAATGATTTTTTTGATACTGTGTTTGTCAGGCTGTAAGAAAAACGAGCCGCTGCCACAGAAAACAGAACCTGAAAAAAACGAAGTAGTCATATGGACATGGGATGAAACCTTTAATGTAAAGGCGGCAAAACTGGCAGCGGAAGAATATACAAAACAGAATCGTCAGATTGAAATCATAGTGGAAACGAAGGAGCGGGAAGAAATTCTGTCCAGTATTAAGAACAGCCTGTCAGCAAAGGCGTATGATAAGCTGCCTGATATCATCATGCTGGAAGATTATGATGTTCAGGGGATGCTTTTATTGTATGAGGAAGAATTTGTAAATCTTGCGGATGTGACCGAATACAATAAATTTTCAGAGTATAAGACCAGACTTTGCACATTGAATGGGAATATGTATGGGATTCCCTTTGACAGTGGTGCGGCGGCGTTATTTTATCGTATCGACCTGCTGGAACAGGCGGGATTTTGCGAGAAGGATATGCAGTATCTGACATGGGACAGATTTATAGAGATTGGAATGGAGGTCTATGAAAAGACAGGATATGCCATGCTTACTTTGGATCCTTCTGATTTTCCGGTGATGCGGATTATTATGCAGAGCAGTGGCAGATGGTATGTTACACAGGATGGCAGCAGGGCGGATATCGAAGAGAATGCGGCACTTCAATCGGCGTTTGAAATATACAAAAGACTGATTGAAACGAATGTGGCAAGAGGCATGAATGGCTGGAATGAATTTATCTCAGCGTTTCAAAACGGAGAAGTAGTCTGCGTGCCAAGTGGAAGCTGGATTATCTCAAATATTAAAGAAGCAAAAGAGCAGGAAGGACTTTGGCGTGTGGCGCAAATACCTGTGATAGCAGAAACTCAAACTCCGGCATCAAATGTGGGGGGAAGTTCATGGTTTGTACTGAAAAATTCTCAAAATTCTGAGGATGCAGCAAGATTTCTTGTAGAGATGTTTGCCGAAAATGATGCGTTTCTTGATATGCTGATTACACAGACAGGAGTGATACCCGCTGTGAAAAATCCTTCTGTTTATACCAATTATGAAATGGAGGACGTATTTTTTGGCGGGCAAAAGGTAACAAAATTTCTCACCAGTATTACAGATGAGATTCCCATAGTAAATTATGGAAATAAGACTTATGAGATTGAGGCGATTGTTGAGTCAGAATTTCAGAATGTGCTGATTGACGGGAATATAGATTTAGCACTGGAACGTGCGCAGATGAAGGCGGATGCCCTTGTCAGGGAGAGTGAATAATGTAAAAATGCGGTAGGGTGTAATAATGATAAAGCGGAAAATGTTTTAGATAAGTTATCATATGATGCTACAGGAAAATAAAATGTACATTCATAATAAATTATATAAGAAAAATTTTAATAAATACAGCAATATAACAAAGCTGTTAATGCGATTTTTAATAGCCGAAGTAATATTTAAGGTGAGCGACAAAATGTCGTCTACCTCAGTTTCGGTACAAAATACATATTGAATTACTTTCAGAATATACGTTTTTGCAGCGCGACAAAATGTCGTTTTGGATTCTCTGTTATGACAGCAAAATCATACGTGCAGAATGCACACTTGATTCTGCTGTTCTTTTTTTGCTCTGTCTATAACCAATTTTCATTTTTAATCAATTCATGGTCAATCCATGATCAATGTATCATCTACCAGTTTCCGTTAGACTAATTTTACACGGAAACAGTACCAACTTCGTGAAAATAAATTTATCGGGAGGATTATCAGATGAAAGAACTTAACAGCATCAAAATCATTGCCATAGACCACGGCTGCAGCAACATCAAGACCGCAAATACAATCACGCCCACAGGCATTACAGCCTATGACACTGAACCAGTTTTGACAGGTAATATTTTAGAGTGCAACGGCAGATATTACCGGATCGGCGATGGACACAAAGAGTTTGTGTTAGACAAATGCATGGACGAGGATTATTATCTGCTGACCATGATGGGCATTGCAAGGGAGCTTCACAAGGAACAGCTTACACGGGCAGACGTTCACCTTGCCGCAGGACTTTCCCTCACATGGGTGCGCAGGCAGCGGGAGGATTTCAGGGCATATCTTATGACACAAGGTACAGGAGCAAAAAGCCGCTGATAGTCATCACAAACTTAACATTGAACGAAATCAAAAATCCCTGCGATTTAGTCCGAAGCAGAATTTATGACAGAATTTTTGAAGTATGCGTACCGTTAAAAATCAGCAGCCAGAACATACGGACAATCAATTGTGGAGCTAATTTTAAGGAAGCAGGAAACATTCTGTCACACCCTGAAAATGACACTAATGTCACATAGAATTAGTGCTGGTAAAGTTACAGATTTAATTATATAGCAATTTACCACCTTGAAGCAAAAGTTATCAGCCGCGGAACAGGGCGTTCTGTCGTAGCTGCTTCTGCCTACATGAGCTGTTCCAAGCTGTATAATGATTACGACGGTATAGAACACGACTACACACGGAAACACGGATTAGCCCCATCAGGAAATCATGCTTCCGACAAATGCACCGACGGAATGGTCAGACAGGGAGAAATTATGGAACGCTGTTGAAGAAGCAGAAAAGACCAAGGACAGCAGGCTTGCACGCGAATTTGTCGCGGCACTCCCCATCGAGATGTCCCAAGATGAATGGATTGACCTGTTGGCCGATATATCAGTGATAATTTTATATCAGAAGGTATGTGCGCTGATTTTGCCATACATGATACGGACGGACATAACCCTCACGCACATATTATTTTAACAGTGCGTCCGCTGAACGAAAACGGGAAATGGCAGCATAAAACAGAAAAAGAATATCTCTGTAAACGCAATGGAGAAGAAAAAGGTTTTACCGCTGCCGAGTTCAAATTCGCACAGAAATCTGGCTGGGAAAAACAATACCAGTATAAAGTTGGCAGGAAAAAAGTATACATGACGCCATCCGAAGCAGATACAATAGGATATGAACGCGTATCAAAATATCCCAAGAGTACCAAATACGGAAGGCAGAACCTCATAACGAACGCTGGAACAGTGACAAACAGTTGATAAAATGGCGTGAAGCATGGGCAGATGTCACAAACAGAATGCTTGCAGAAAAGGATATTGATGAACGGATTGACCACCGGAGTTTTAAAGAACGCGGCATTACAGAACAGCAAAACATACGCGAGGGAGTGACAGCACAAATTATCAGCCGCTACAAACAGAAACAGGCACAAAAAGCAGTCGGAGAGTGTGATGAATGGCTTAACTGGATAAAGCCTGAATATCACAAATATAACGATTTAAAGAGAGAAACCAAGTCCAAGAAGTGCTGTCTCCGCAACCTCAAATCAGAGCAGAAAGCAACTTCAAAATTAAATATCTCCAAGCAGGTCACTCTGTCAAAAGAGATTGCCACACTGACTGAAGATATGGAAGAATTAAAATCCGAACTTTCAAGTTTGCTTTTATATTATAAGGACGAGGCAGAATTTAAAGAATTATGTTTAAAAATTCCTGATTATGAGGAAAAACGTAAAACGTATAAAAATTTACAGCATACTTTTGATGCGAGGATTGAGGAGCATATAAAAGAATTTCTTTCTCTAAAGGATAAAATCGCGCCAGATGAAGAAACCGCTCTCAAAAAGGAACGTGAAACGCTGCATCCTGACACAATCACACAGGCAAGAATACACCTACAAGTTGCTTATAAAGATAGGTTTAATTATAACCAATTTGCAGAAGCTAAGACATATATTTCTGACTTGATTGACGAAACAGAACGAGAATATTCTATCAGGCAACGACTAGAACAGGCAAAGGCTCAATCTAAGCAGCAGAATCACCAACAGATTAATAAAAGTCAGAGATTTATACGTTAAATAAAATTACCTCAAATGCCATGTGTCTTTATCGCATAGCATTTGAGGTCTGTTGAGGTCTACTGATTTTCGTTTTTTTTCTATTGCATTGTTCCTAATTCCTTCTGGTTCACACAAAGATTCATTTGATAACCTGCAATTTCTTTCAATACCAAAAATCTTTTTGACTTTGACTTATATTTCCTTATTGTCTGTGCATTATGGGTTTATAAATAGGAAATATATTACAAATTTTGCAAAGCGACGGTTGTAATCAACATGATTTATTGTGCTTCCTTGATAACAATACTTTGGAACACTTTGTCTATTATATCTTTGTTTTCATTGTAAATACTTTTCGGCATATTAAAACTGACACCATAGAAGCCTGCAAACTCCGTATCAAAAACAATCTGTCCCTGTATTGCAGGATTTCCGTCATCAAGCATATATTCGTCCCAAGAATACTGTCCTGTCAACCCCTGTGATGTCTGAAAAGATTTTGGTCCATTTGAATAACCATCGGCGGTCAGCGTTCCATGCTGTCCCAAAATACTAAAAATTGCATCCTCCCTTCCTTGCACTTTAACAGAATATCCCCAATCAGGGGATTCCTCCTCCACATCCCATAGTGTATAGTTCCAATCCTCCGGCATCTGCAAGGATATTTCTACCGCCTGTTCATATGGTTTAAATACATGAGCAATATCCATGTATTTTACTTCTTTGACAGGAGCCATTTGTGTTGTTTGTGTTTCCTGTTCGCTGCTATGTTCTGGCTCTGACGCGCTTTCCGTCTTTGCTGGTTCTTCGTTTTGAACAAATGTTTCGAGCTGTATTTCATTAGAGGTTATTGACTGTGTTTCATTCGTAGCTGTTGTTTGTTCCTCTGCAGATGAAAGTATCTCATTAACAAATGTCTCACTTGGTGTATCCTGTACTTTTTCTTTTGCGCCACATCCGCTAATTAAGAACGCTCCCATTGTCGCCAGCAATAATATGGACTTTTTTCTTTTTTTCATCATTTCCAACTCCTCATTATACAAAATTATTTATAAGTTCCGTGTATCATCAATGATAAATACCCTGTGTCGTTCGTCAAGGTTGTTATACACGAAACGACATTAAATTGGTTTTTTTGCATGAAAATAATAAGCAGTGTACCCAAATTGATACTTTTATGTCTTTTCATGTAACTGTCTTGCGGGAAGAAACTGTTACTATTATAATAAGGAAAGGTGTAGTGGTCAAGCTTTTTTGTAACATTTGTGGCTAAAAAAATCAAGTCACTTATCGTTAGGAACTGTAGAAAAATAACTGACACATCTTGACTTGTCTATTTCTCCGATTACGCATGTCAAAAATCCT
>ERZ808049.382-NODE-382-length-25423-cov-21.363134_pt1 | contig 25423 bp, 23 predicted proteins | sample MGYA00380198_ERZ808049 | MGnify/ENA primary metagenome ERZ808049 (study PRJEB31490, sample SAMN06133414) | mouse gut metagenome | isolation source: Z2_2 | host: mice | place: China: Chengdu | collected 2015-05 ...
AGGGCGCAAAGGCACTTTTGATAGAGCGTAGCCTGTCGAAAGTGCTTTTGCGTTACTTTCGGGAAAGTAACAAAGCCTTGCGCCTGTCGGCGCAGTAAAATCAGTATATAGAAGTGGAGGATATGCCTATTGGAAAGAACGATTAGCGGTATGATGGGGAAAGGTTCAGTCAACCACAATACAAGAGCCTTTAGCGCAAAGAATGTAGATAAGGAACGAAGCCGGGATAACGTGGAATTTTGCCGCTCGGATATAAAAGAGGTCTATCACAATCTTTTTGATGAAGCACTGGAACGCTACAACGCAAAGCAGAAACGAAGTGACCGAAAGATTGACGATTACTATGAGAAGATACGCCGGGGAAAGCAGGAGAAATTATTTTATGAGGTAATCTTTCAAATCGGCAACAAGGACGATATGAACGTGCAGAGCAATGAGGGGCAGTTGGCGAAAGAGATTTTATGCGAGTTTATGGAGCAGTTTCAAAAAAGAAATCCGAACCTGTTTGTATTCTCTAGCCACTTGCATATGGACGAGCAGACACCGCACATTCACATTGATTTTGTTCCATTTATTCGTAACAGCAAGCGTGGGCTTGATACGAGAGTTTCCCTCAAAGGCGCATTAGCAGAACAGGGCTTCAAAGGCGGCACAAGGGGAATGACAGAATGGAATGAATGGATTGAAGCGGAGAAGCAGGAACTGTCAAAAGTCATGGAGCGGCATGGCGTACAGTGGAAACAGTTAGGCACGCATAGCAAGCATTTGTCGGTACTTGATTTTGAAAAGCAGGAACGGCAGAAAGAGGTTACGGAACTGGAACAGACAATCTCCGGCAGTAAAGAGAAATTATCCGATATTCTTCATCAGCAGATAGCGGCAGGGCAGGAAACGGAGCAGATACGGAAAGAGGGCGAAGCGATCCGGCAGGAAGTATCGGAACTTTCCGTAACAAATCTTCTTTTGAGAGAGCAGACGGAAACACTGACAGAGGACAAAGAAAAGCTGTTATCCGAAAATGAAAAATTGGAGAAACAGCAGAAAAAGTTACAACAGGAAATCAACAAAATGGTACAGTCAAAGGAAGTCATGGAGCGCAATATACACGCTTATGATGAAGATATGAAATGGCAGTTGGCAGAGCCGGGCGCATTGATGAGCGCAAAGAATTATCGGGATAAAAAGGCACTTCCGCTTGTGGAGAAATTAAAAGAAGTGGTAAAAAATCTGACTATCAAATGCGTACAGCTTACAGAGCAAAGCAGGAAGCTGACCGCCAAAGTGGACGGACAGCAGAAACAGATTAGCCGCTTGACGGACAAGGTTATGGAGCAGAGCAACACAATAGACCGATTGCAGGAAAAAGCGTATGATTTGGGGCGTTTGGAGCGTCATTTAGGCAGGGAACAGGTGCAGTCGATAGTAGAGAAGTCAAAGGCATTAGAGCAGGCAGAAAGGGCAAAGAAACGCCCGAAACGTACCTTTGAAATGAGCCGATAGGAAAGGGGATTGATAGGATATGACGGATATGGAGAAGAAAGTAATGATACGGCTGTGTGCTAAAATCGTGGCAGAAACAGACCTTTATGAAACGGACAAGGAAGTGCAAAATCTGATAGATTGGGTATGCCTGTCTGAACAGATAAAAGAAAACAATAATACAATCCGCAATCTGACCGGAGAATATAAAAAGATAGAGCCGGATTGCCGGGAGGGAGTGCGGGCGCAGTTGGAGCGTATGAAAGAACTCTGCAAAGAGCGCAACAGTTTGTACGAGAAGCAGAATGACTTGAAAGGACAGAAATACAAAATAGAAAAATCATTAGAACGATAAGAAATGCGGGGTGTGGCGATTGCTATGCCCTGTATTTTAAGGTTGAAGATAGAGGATAAAAGTGGTATAACTAAAATGTGAAAAATATAGACAAAGTGATTTGTCGGAAAATTTTAGCAGTGATTTATTGGAGGGTATGTATATGAACAGATGTAAAAAGATAGCAATATCTGTATGTGTTTTTATGACAGCATTAAATGTTGTTGCTTGTGGACAAGCAACAGGAGATGAAGTTGTCAATACGGATGAACCTTCTACAAGACAGCAAGAAAGCAGTGTGCAGACAGTTGAAGGTACAGATTTGGAAATAAAAGAAGATGAAACTGCAAATGCAGATGAATCTTCTGGAAATCAACAAGAAAGCAGTATACAGACAGTTGAAAGTAAAAATTTAGAAACGGAAGAAGATAAAACCATTGGTGCAGAAGAATCCAATGCGCAAACGGGTGAGAATATAGGTACAGAAATGACAACAGAAGAATTATTAGACTTGTTTATCAATGGTTCAATAAGTGCAATCAGTTCCGAGGATTCTACATCGGCACTCTATATTACCGATTTAGATATGGATTCTTATTCCATTGGTGAAAGAGTCGATCTTGACAATGATGGAGAAAATGAACTGATTATTTGCGGACCTTATGGTGGCATATATCTTGATGCGCGTGATAATAAGGTTTATGAATTTGCTGTGGGAGAGGGTGATGCGCTTGTGCTTTCTTATGTTGTTTATAATGGCTCCACATGGATTATGCACAGCAACAGAATGAATACAGGATATGAAGCATACCATATGGAAAAATTTGAAGGAGCAGATAATTTAGTTGCAGAAATGAGTTTTTATGAAGAACTTGTTGATGAAGATAATGTGGAGGGCGAAGAAAAATATACATTGAATGGAACGGAAATATCTTATGATGAGTATTTTGAATTATGCAGCAAGATTTTTGCAACTGAAGAAACTACAACTAAATGATAACTTTCATATTTGTTGATTAAGGTAGTGGCAAGTGGCAAATTGATATATTCCCTGTTAATGTTCTTTATACATGGTGCTAGCACCATGTAATTTAAGATAATTAAGGAGAAAATTAGTGTTTGGCTTATGGTTAGTGTTTGTTACGCATTAACTCTTTTGAAATCCTTATTTTGCAAGGAATTTTAGACTCAAAAAAGGCATAGGTGGTATATTATACATTTATCTTAAAAAAGTGCTTTTACTGCGTAACATTTCAAAAATGGGTTGCTAAATTACCGGGATTTGCTATAATAAATGCGTGGCAACATTTTGGCAACAGAAAATCAGCAAGCCATAATAAATGATGTAATTGATATAAAAACAGGCGTGTATTTGTATAAAACTTAAACAAATGAAGTTAAGAACAACAAAGAACACGCCGAGTTCGAATAGTCGGAGCTAAGCCGCAAAGCCCGTAAACACTAGGGTTTGGCGGCTTTTTCTCTTTCTCATTGCATTACGATTGCATTTTTCTATTCAACCTCTCTGTGATAGATTGCGGTGTGCTGATTGCTTGTGTAATCTGCAATGCTGTGTGAAGCGGGTGTATATGTCAGCACGCCCGTTAATTTATTGGCAACTTCAAGATTGCTGTTCGGGTACAAATGCCCGTATGTTCCTAAAGTGGTCTGTATCTTCTCATGCCCTAGACGCTCTTTAATCAAAAGCGGGTTTTCTCCCATGCTGATTAAGAGGGAAGCGTGGGAATGTCGTAACGCATGGATTTTGATACGGTGTACGCCTGCAAGCCCGGCAAGTTTCTCTAAGGCTCTTGGAAGCGTGTGCTTACTGGTCGGAATACTGTTGTAGCTCAACACTAGATTGCAGCCTTTCAGTACCTTTTGCTGAACCTCACGCCACGCTTGCAACTCTCTTATGGTGTCCGTGTCGATATAGATTGTGCGGACGCTTGCCTGCGTCTTTGGCTCAACAAACTTGTAATCGTCCATTGATTTATAGTACAGGGTTTTTGTAATGCTTAAAAGCCCCGTTTCAAAATCAATGTCAGACCATTGCAGGGCGGCGGCTTCGCCTATCCTCATGCCCGTCATAAACAGCAGCCAAAAGGAAATGAAAAGGTAGTGTTCGTAATAATCGCCTTTGTAGAGCAGGGAAATCACTTTCTGAAATTCCTCCAACGTCCAGAAGTCAACCTTTGTCTTTTTGCTCTTGATGTTCCCTATCATGCGTGACGGGTTTTTCTTTGCAATCCCTAAAACGATAGCCCGGTCAAATGCGATAGAGAGCATACCCTGTACGATACGGATATAGTTAGGGCTGAACTCCTTTGCAAGTTCCAGTTGCCAGTTCTGCACGTTGATAGGCTCTATCTCGTCCGTTGCCATTTTGTAGAAGTATGCAAAATGTTTCTGAATGGTGGAACGGCGGTTTAAGTAGGTGCTTTCCTTTACCTGCGTTTTATACCACGGCAGGTAGGTTTCTTCAATGAACGTCTGAAAAGAAATCGTTTCTTTTTTGGCGGTCAGTTCTTCGGTGGAAGTGAGGACAAGTTTTGAATATTCCTCCCGTGCTTCCTTTTTTGTCTTAAAGCCGCTTCGGTATTTCTGGATTTGTTTACCTGTTATCGGATTGTAGCCTAAGTTTGCTCTAAAATAATAAGTTCCGTTATCTGCTTTCTTGATTGGGTCTTTCGCCATAATATCACTCCTTACATTGGTGTGCAAGAAGTACATTCAGCCTGCCCGTCTTGAAATCTGATACCCAACAATTCCTCCACGGCTTCCCTCGGTACACGGTCTAATTTCCGGGACTGGTAGTATGTATGCCCTTTGGAAATCATAAGTTTCTTCGCTTCCCTTATAATGTCAGCCGCAAAAGAAGTACCATAACCCAGAGCAATTAAATCTTTTTTGGTTACGGTTATCATAGCCCTCCTTTCCTAGACCAGATAATGAAACCTCAATATCTTGTCTACCATGATAACAGATTTTTGGCAAAAGTGCTCGTTAAATTTTATTATTTTTCAAAAAAGTTGAGTAAAATGGGCGAAACGGACGGCTTGGCAGCTCCACGGGACTTGCACCCCTCTCATTCCTATGAGTAGCCGTGTCATACGGGTGTATCATTATGCTAATGTGCGGGTCATGGCGGCGGCAGTTTCCACTTTGCCGCCTGCGGTTCACTGATAGTACCGCTCGCCCCTTGCCGGGGGTCTTGGCGTATCAGCCCGTAGGCTCGCCGCACATTGAACGTGTCCGTTTGCCCTATACTGCGCCTTGCGCTTTCTTTGTCAAAGTTCCGGGGGCTTGTCAGCCCGCAAAGACACACCATGCAGATGTGCTTTTGCGGAATGGCAAGAAGCGGCGGGCGGTCAGCCCGCCCGTGCTTTCATGCTTCCAGTGGGAAAGGGGGTTTCGGTTACGCTACTTTAAAGGTCGGGATTTTTGCTATCAGCTTGGTTTCCAGTCGGCGGCGCAATTCTTCGTCAATGTAGACAACGGGCTTTCCTTGCTCGTCATACATGGTTCTGGTTGACAGTGCGGAGATAAAGCCTGCAAAGTGTTCCAGTACCACGTTGATAGCGTCCACGTTGCCGGAAACAGCCGACACAATGACGGGATAGGGCAGCAAGCCGCCCGGCGTTTTTTTTCTGCTCTTATCCATCAGCAAAGCCCTCCATGATTTTTTTCAGTTTCCGCAGGGCGTTTTTCCTGCGGTGTGCTACCGTCCTGCGGATAAGGTTCAAATGCTCCGCTATCTCCTTGTCGGTCATATCCGCAAAATAAGATAACAGGATAATTTCAAGCCTGTCCTGCGGCAAGGCTTTCAGTGCTTCGGCTAACAGTTCATCAGCAACGGCAATCTCAAAGCCCATAATCTCAAAAAGGTATGTATCTTGGAAATATTTATCCCACATGGCGAACCGTTCTACAGTGTGCGGCGGCAGTTCGCAAAATAAAACTTCACGCTCCCTCTGTTGGTTCAGCTCCCTGTGGTAGTCGTTCTTTTCATTCTTCAATATCTGCTTGCAGAAATATTCAAATGTTTGCTGCTTGTGTTCGTCCTGTGAATGGGGCTTCATGTTTCCACCTCCCTCTTGCTCTTGCCAGAGCCGGGAAATTTTACCCCTCTATTACTAACTACGGGAAAAATGAAAATTTTGGCAATGTTTTTGAAAAAAACTTTAAAAAATTTTTTTCAAGGCATAAAAAAGCCCGACTGTGGTCTGTGTTCAGTCGGGTGTGCATTGGGTTCTTTTTTCGTTGGTGTTCTGCGTGTTCTCCCGCCGTGGCGGTCGGCGTATTGGGCGGGAAAATTCTTTCTGTGGCTTGTCCCTTTCCAGTAAAAAATGTTACAGTTGCAATATCACGTTTCTATCAGTTTTCTATCACGATTGCATTAAGGATTTCTGCAAAGAAAGACATTTTCCGCATAGAGGAAATGGAAAAATTGTTGTCATGGGGAAGCTGTCAGACGGCAGCGTGTAGCAGAAACAGACGGCAGCCGCAAGGGTAAAATGCACGGGCAGAAAACGCCCGCCCTTGCACCCGCCGCCCGTTCCTGCTTATGGGTCAGCTAAGAGAGAAAGCCATAAAAAAATCGGCTTCCCCTCTTTTCTTTTGATTATTTTCAAAAACTTTCCTAAAAGATTGCCATTTTTTGATTTTTTCCCGTAGTAAGTTATAGGGGGAAGAATAGCAAGCATAGGGATTGAGTACCCAATCCCGGCAAATTCCCACTTGCCGCCCTGCGGACTTGTTGGAATTTTGCTTGTTGGGAAGTGTCCCAAACCCTCTGTATTTTGAGGGTTTTACCCTCTAAGAGAAACGGAAAGGAAGCGGGGCTATGGCAGAGAGGAAAAGGGCTATCCAGTTAAAATTTTATGTGACGGAGCAGGAGCGCATATTGATTGAGGAAAAAATGAAGCTGCTGCAAACGGACAACTTGGGGGCGTACCTGCGGAAAATGGCGATTGACGGTTACATTATCCAGTTGGACTATACGGCGGTCAAGGAGCAGACGGCAGAGATACAGAAAGTCGGCGTAAACGTCAACCAGATAGCGAAGCGGGTCAACTCTACCGGGAACGCCTACAAAGAGGACTTAGAGGAAATAAAGGGGGCATTGGAAAAGATATGGCAGTTACAAAGATACACCCTATCAAAACTACGCTGAATAAGGCGGTTGATTATATCTGTAATCCCGACAAGACGGACAATCAGATTTTGATTTCCTCTTATGGCTGCTCGTATCAAACGGCAGATATAGAGTTTGGTTTTACGCTGTCAAAGGCAAGGGATAAGGGGGACAATCTCGGACACCATTTAATTCAGTCTTTTGCGCCGGGAGAGGTTGGCTATGAGGAAGCCCACCGCATAGGAAAGGAGCTTGCGGATAAGGTTCTAGGCGGCAGATATGAGTATGTATTGACTACCCATATAGACAAGGGACATATCCATAACCACATCATATTTTGTGCGGTTGATTTCACGACACACCGCAAGTATATTTCCAACAAGAAAAGCTATTATCAGATACGCAATGAGAGTGACAGGCTGTGCAAAGAACACGGATTGTCAGTCGTTACGCCGGGGCAGGAAAAGGGAAAGAAGTATGCGGAATGGGACGCTGAACGCAAAGGGACAAGTTGGAAAGCAAAGCTGAAAGCCTTGATTGACGCTACCATTCCCAAAGCAAAAGATTTTGATGATTTCCTGCGGCTCATGGAAGCGGCGGGCTATGAGATAAAGCGGGGCAAGTTCATTTCGTTCCGTGCGCCGGGGCAGGAACGCTTTACCCGTTCTAAGACGCTTGGGGAAGCCTACACCGTGGAAGCCATAACGGAGAGGATTGCCGGGACGTACCGGGCTAAGCCGAAAGCGTTAAGGCAGGAAAAGACGGGCGTTTCCATGCTCATAGACATTCAGAACAGTATCAAGGCAACGGAAAGCAAAGGCTATGAACAATGGGCGAAGATACACAACTTGAAGCAGGCGGCAAAGACTTTGAATTTCCTAACAGAGCATGACATTTCAGAGTATGAACAGTTGCAGGCGGTTCTTGATGAAGTGCATACGGAAAGTGAAAATACCGCCGCCATGCTGAAAGGCTTGGAAAAGAGATTGTCCGACATATCCCTTTTGATGAAAAACATATCCGCATACCAACAGACAAAGGCGGTCTATATGCAGTACAAAAAGGCAAAGGACAAAGAAAAGTTCCTGCGGGGCAATGAGAGCAGCATTATCATTCACGAAGCCGCCGCTAAGACGTTGCAGGCGGCAAGGAACGGCGGGAAGCTGCCCGATTTCAAAAAGCTGCATACGGAGTATAAGGAGCTTACGGAGAAAAAAGACAAGCTATATCAAGAGTATGGGAAGCTGAAAAAGAAAGTGAAGCAGTACGACACAATTAAGCAGAATGTAGACAGTATCTTGCGGCAGGCGAAGCAGCCGGAACGGGAGAAACAGACAGAGAGGTAATGCGGACAGTTAGGGTGGGCGTATAAGGCGTTTTAAAGGCATTTTCGGGGCGTTATGTAGTGCAAGTAGGTAAATACCCATTGCCGCCCGAAAAAGGGCTTCTAAGCGTCCATAAGGGCAGAAAAAGACACCGGGGAATGACAGCGTATCAATCATTATTTCCCGGTGCTTATCCGTCAAATTTATAGCCGACACCTAACACGGTTTTTATGTAGGTCGGGTTTTTGCTGTCCGGCTCTATCTTTTTCCTCAGGTTGCAAATCACATTTCCAACGCTCGAATGGCAGCTATCGCTATCCATGTTCCAGACGGCTTCAAATATCTGTGACCGTGTGAGGACAATACCGGGATTGGAAGCAAGGAATACAAGGGTACTGTATTCAAGGCGGGTAAGGTTGACTTCTTTTCCGTCTTGAATTACCCGGCGTTGGAACTGCCTTATTTCCAGTCCCGGAAACGATAACACGGAAACGGGTGTAATCTGCATAGGTTCAATCTGTATATGGTCTGTAATTGCCGATATGATTTTATCAATCACATTTTCTTCTCGTCCGTTAAGTGTCAGCAGTATCATTTTCCCATGATACCACCTGCTTTCTGTAATAAGTTTGTGTATAAATCAAAATCGTCATTTTTATAAACATTAAATACGACTTTGCATTTACCACCTTTCTCGTAATAAGTAAGTATTTCGTGCAGAGCTATTTTTGCGGCTTCTTCATTTGGAAAATGAAATTCTCCTGTTGAAATACAGCAAAAAGCAATACTTGAAATTTTGTGCTGTTCTGCAACATCAAGGCATGAACGGTAACATTCGGCAAGCAGTTCTTTATCATGTGCTGTTACACGTTTTTTTATAATAACCCCTACTGTATGAATAACATATTTGCTCGGAAGATTAAAGGCGGGTGTTATTTTTGCCTGCCCTGCGGGTTCTGGATAACCTTGTTGCTTCATCAGGTCATAGCAGGCATTTCTAAGCTGTATTCCCGCAAATGTGTGTATTGCATTATCTATACAGCTATGGCAGGGAACGTAGCACCCTGTCATTTGGCTATTGGCAGCATTTACAATGGCTTCTGTTGCAAGCGTGGTAATATCGCCTTTCCAAAGGTAGATTTTTCCATATACGGGGATAAGCTGTTTCAACTCTGTTATCCCCTTTCGGCGTATTTCTTCCTGCAAAAAAGAATTTTGGATTGCTTCAAAATCTTTGCTGATTGGTTTAGGGTTTCGGATATTCACAAGGGAACGAAATAAGTTCCATTGTGAAATTTTGTCTGTGCCAAAATGTGCTGCTTGTGATTTATATTGTGGCATATCATTTAGCAGCCACTCATTCAGTCTAAACAGTTTTTCAAGCTGTGTCATTTATATAGCCTTTCTCATTTTGTTTTGATAGTATTTGCAAGGTTTCCCCAATGTCCCCGTTGATGCAGATTGCTTGTTTTTCGATTTCAGTGGGACAAACGGCTTCCCCATAATTGATACAAGCATAAACAGCCTTTGCATTTTGGGCGGTTATTCTCCAAAATGGATATTTAACTATGCCGGGGGTATTATAACCCACGCCAAGCTCTAATAAGAGAATGTGTAAATTTTTGTGGCGGCGAATAAAATCCTCATACCGTTCTGCGGCTCTGTGCCACCCCTTATCTTCAACAAATTTGTTATCAGAACGCAAATTCATAGTGAGAGGTTTTCCGCAGACGGGGCATTTAGGGAGCAGTTCAGAAGGAATACGCATATCCTTTTGTTCTTTTACCATGCGTCCGATAATATCTTGGTTGTCATAGGTTATTTGACAACATGGGACGGAACATTGAAACAGTCCGTAATCGCCCTGTGTATAAAATAACCGTCTTTTATCAAAACCCGCTTTTTGGAAACAATGGTCTACGTTGGTTGTAATGACGAAATAATCCTTGTCTTTTACAAGTTCGTACAGAATTTCATAAACGGGTATGTCTGCATTACGGTAACGGTTAATTTCAATATACCTGCTCCAATACGCCCAATGTTCTTCCGGGGTCTTATAAGGATAAAAGCCGCCGGAATACATATCATGGAAGCCGTATTTTTTTTCAAAGTCCGCAAAGTATTGATGAAACCGGCTTCCCGAATATGTAAAGCCGGCAGAGGTAGAAAGTCCTGCCCCTGCTCCGATAATAATAGCGTCAGCAGCTTCAACCTCTGTTTTCAATCTTTCAATCTGTGTTGTTTTACGTTTATCAGTCCAAAACATTTCCTCCCTCCTTATGGTTTCCTGTCTATAACGATTACAATTTTTCCGTTTACTTTTCCATTCTCCATATCCGCACAAGCATTTGAAATATCCGCAAAAAGAAACTGTTTTCCGATATGCGGGGTAAGGTTATGCGTATTCAAAAATGCAAATATATCATTGATTGTTTCCTGTGTTGGTTTGTTGCTGAAAAAGCCTGTTAAATAAATACCGTTTGGAATGTCTTTGATAGGGTCAAAACCATTCCAAGTATATATGTTGCCAAGATTGCCCGTATTGCAGACGATGCCGCCTTTTTCCATGCAGGACAGAGTATCTTTTATCGTTTTTATTCCAACCAGTTCTAAGGCTTTTGTAATGCTATCCGTCTGCCCGGCAAGCGAACCATTGTCAAGTAATGCAATATCAGCCCCATAATCGGTTAATAGCTGTAATTTACTCTCTTTATGAGTGGTAGCGGTCACTTTACAGCCGAAAGCCTTTGCTATCTGAATAGCAGCATATCCTAAAGCACAAGTGCCGCCCCGGATTAACAAGTGGTCGTTGCTTTTTAGTGAAAGACATTCAAAGAGAGAACCCCATGCAGTAAAGTAGGTTTCTGGTATTGCTGCAAGCTGCGCCCATGTAAGGCTGCTATCTATTGTAAAAACATGGTGTGCAGGAAGTAGGGCATATTCCGCATAGCTTCCATGAAAGCTGCGCCCCATGCCACCCATGAGGGCAATCACTTTTTGCCCGGCAGTAAAAGCGGTATCGGAAGCGTTTGCAATTTCCCCAACACATTCAATGCCGGGAATAATAGGCTTTTGAATGTAGGGGGCAGATATTTCAGATTTTCGTAGTATCTGCTCGGAATGGTTCATGCCAAAAGCCTTGATACGGACAAGTACCCAACCGGGTTTTACTTTGGGAATGTCACATTCTGATAATTGCATTTCTGTACTTTTTGTGGGTTTTGTTAAAATAACAGCTTTCATGCCCTAACACTCCTTCCAACATTGCGGGTCTGCGTCATAGAAATTACCGTTTGTTCCATAGGCTACGGCAGGGCAGCCACGGCAGAACCGCAAGAGTTCACATTTTGCACATTTTTCAAATTTCCCATATTCACGGTATGCTTCCATGCTTTTTCCTACCCACACATCAGCTATCTTGTCAGTGAAAACATTTCCTACCTTGCTTTTCAATCTCCGACAGGCATATAAATCATTAGTGGGTAAGATTGTCAAGTGACAGTTACCGCAGTTGCAACCGCCGTATATCATATCCGGCTTTGCATTTTCCGGGATTTTGAAAATACCTTTTTCGTACAGATATAGCGTCCAAAGGTGGTCTTTTAAGTTAAAATATGTTTCACACCCCGCCGCTTCATAGTTTTTGAATTTTGTATAACAGGTATCTAATAATGTCCTGTATTCCTGTGGTGTCATTCCCGTTTCTTTTTCCTCGCTTGTGGGACAGTAGCGGGCAAATGCGAACACGTCTACTTTGTGTTTTACCACGGTATCAATAACATCTGGTATTTCAGAAATATTTGTCCCAGATACCGTTGTCATAATGACTGAACGTATTCCTGCTTTTTTGATACACTGTATTTTTTCTAGTGTGCAGTTAAAAGAGCCGGGTTTGCGAAACCAGTCATGTGTTTTTTCCATACCGTCAAGGGACATTTGATATTTTTCGCAGCCCATATCTTTTAGCAGTCTGCATATCTCGTCATTTAAGTGAAATGGATTGCCAAGTATTGTAAAGGGTACTCCGTTTTCTTTGAAAAGATTTAGCAGTTTCCAAAAATCGGGGTGTAAAACAGGGTCGCCGCCAGTGAGATAAAAATAAGGCAGACGGTTATATCTATTACACATTTCCAGACAGTTTTCAAAGACAAACTGCATTTGTTCCCATGACATACTATCTAATGCTTTACAGTTATTGTCCGAAAAAATATAACAGTGTTTACAGCGTTGGTCGCACTCGTCTGTGATGTGCCATTGAAAAGCAAAGTATTGTTTCATAGCAAAAACCTCCGTGTTAATTATTTATAAGAACGGCATATTGCCAAATATTTTGTAGTATGCTCCCGAAGCAAAACACTTCGGGAGCAGGCAGGTAAAACATCTTTTCAGTTGAAATTACTTATCAGACGCACCGCAGCCAGAGCCGCAGGCAGCCGGGGCTTCCGCAGGCTTATCAGCAGCACCGCAGGCAGCCGGAGCTTCCGCAGGCTTATCAGCAGCACCGCAGGCAGCCGGAGCTTCCGCAGGTTTGTCAGACGCACCGCAGGCAGAACCGCAAGCGGACGTTGCCTCCGTACCATTATTCCAACCAGATAAATTTGAAAGTGCCATAATTTGTTACCTCCTTGATATTTTTTTGAGGGGTGTTCCCCTCTGCAATTTTCATTTTACGGATTATTCTGATTTTTGGAAGTACGCACTTTTTTATTAGGATAGTTACTTTTTTGTAAGTTTTGTGTAATTTAGGGGGATTGCGCCAAAAAAATTTTTTGAATTTTATGTTGATTTGTCTTGTATGCTACACTATAATTTGAATGTAGCATTTATTTTTATATGCTTAATCTAATAGAAAAGAGGTATTGCTATGGTTAAGAAAGAAGAACTCCCGGCTTGTCCTGTTGCTACAACAGTACAGATGATTGGGAACAAGTGGAAACTATTGATTATGCGAAATCTCCTTGTAAGACCGTGGCGATTTAATGAGCTTCAAAAATCTTTAGAGGGTATCAGCCAGAAAGTATTGACGGATAGTCTGCGTTCTATGGAAAGTGATGGTATTATTACCCGTACAGTATTTCCAGAAGTACCGCCAAGAGTAGAATATGCTCTTAGTGAATTGGGGGAGTCTATGCGCCCGATTATCGGGGCAATGGAAGCATGGGGGATAGAGTATAAGAAACAACAGTAAAAAGCAAGTACATAAAAAATACCGGGGAATGGCACTGTATAAGTTGCCATTCCCCGGCGTTCCATTACTCCATATCTTCAGCAGGCAGAAACACAAGCTCTGCAAATTCTTCCTCGGTCAGCTTCTTCAGCTTTTCCGCTGTGCGCTCCGCAAGCTCCCGTATCTCCGTTTCCATGTAGGGCAGGGCGGCGGTCATCGCCGCCACCGTGTCAGCCCTTGTTTTCTTCCTGTAACAGCAGATAAGGTTTGTTTCCTCAAAGTTGAATTGTCCCATGCGCCTATACCTCCAATCCCTTGTTCTTGCTCTTTGCCGTCTGCTTCTTCGGGGCGGCGTTTACGGTCTTTTTGTCCTGTGCAAGCTGCGCCCGCAAAGACGGCTTTTTCTCTTTCCCCTTGCCGGACAGTGTTTCGATATGCTCCTTAATGTTACCACAATTTAAGCGGTGTTGGTTATATTTTTCTTCCAGTAGAACTCCATGCAGGGCGGCGGGGTCTTTGGGCTGTTCCTCGAAGTTAAGGAATTTCCCTAAGTTGGGGTCAGTGTCCCCGGTAATGCGCTTCCCGGCTTCCTGCGTCCGTTCCCCGTTCTCATATATCAGCTTGGTATCTCCGGGGGTTACGGAAACGTCCTTGACGTGCTTGTAGTGCTTCTGGTAGTCCAGTTCGTAGAGGTTGCCCGTTACTCTGCCTTTCTCTATGCCCGTCAGCTCCACGGCGTAGGCAAGTATTTTGTCCCTTGTCTGTTCGGCGTAGAAACAGAACGTGTTATGCTCCCGTGTGTCCTTGATGAACGTGTCACGCTCCCGCAAGCACCACGTCCCGGCGGGGCGGCATAGCCACAAATATTTTTTGTCCTCCGGGTTCGGGCTTTTCGCCGCCTGCTTCAAAACTTTTACGTCTATGTCAAAATCAGACTGAAAGTGTTCCGTGTGGCGCTGCATGATTGCTTTGAGGGATTTCAATATATCCACGTTTTCAAATTTCTGCATGGTTCAGCTCCTTTCTAAGTCCTGCTTTTTGCTTTTCTCCGCTGCCTTTTTCGGGGCGTTTTTCAGCACTTCCTTGTCCTGTGCAAGCTGCGCCCGGATAGAGGGCTTTTTCTCGGTCTTGGCGGCTGTGCGGGCTTCTTTCTGTATCTCCACGGGGCTTTTCCCAGATAAAGGTTTTATGCAGGATAAACGGTCAGCGGCATAGATAGCGTTGTCGTTGAGCTGCCTTTGCCACGCCCCGGCTTTGGGCGACCAACGGAAGCCGTTTTCCTTTAAGGTTTCACGGGTCTGTTCGTCCGGCTTTTCCTCAAAGAAGATTTGCAGGCGGTTATCTTCCCGGTTCATTTCCACTGTGCCGCCGTCAAACTCCCACCCGGCGTAGGCGGTTTCCTGCTTTCTTGTCAGTTCCGCAATGCGCCCCTTTATCCGGCGTATCTCTGCGTTGTTGTTGGATAAAGCCCATGAGGGGTAGGGCTTATCCTGTATGTGCCACTGTGACGACATTTCCGCTTTCATGGCTTCGATACGTTCAGCGGAAAGGTTGGGGCAGCCGTCAAGGGTCTTGTGCTTTCGGTAGTAGGCGTTTACCGCTTTCATGGTGTCCTGCGCCGCTTGCAGCTTTTCCAGTTTGGCTTCTAATTTCTGGATTGCCTGCGGGTCGTCTGCGCTGATACCGCCCATGCCCGTGCTGCGTATCTTGTCAAGCAAGCCCTGTATCTCGTTCCAGTCCTCCATGTTCCTGTCACGGGCGGCGTTCTGCTTTTCCTTTTTGCGTACCGGGAAATTTGAGCCGCCCGCAATGAGGATAGAGGGTACACGGGCTTCAATGGAAAAACTGCTGTTCATGTTCTCGGCAAGTTTCCGGGCGTAGGTGTCAACAAGGCTGTCAATCTTTTCATGGTACATGGGGTCTACACGCTTTTTCTGGTGTTCCGCAATCTCCACGGCTTTGTCTACCATTTGCCTGTATTCTGCGGTTGCGCTGCCGGGCTTATAGTCGTAAAAGCTGTTTACGCCATTTGCACGGCGGGCAGCTCCCTCATTGATTGCGTAATAAATGGTTTTCGCTTCCGGGGCTGCCTGCTCCGGCGTATCTGCTTGCAGGGAAAAGGGCTTCCCGTCAAAACAAAATTCCTTTTCCGGGGTAAAGCCTGCCTGTGCTAAGAAGTCCGTTATCCGTGCAAATTCCTTGTAGTCCTCCTGTGTGTAAATGCCCTGTTTCAATGCTTCGTCCTGCGGGTGTATGCAGCCCTCGCTTGTAAGGAATGTAAAGGCGTGTTGGCAGTCGGAAACGTAGAGCAGGGAATTGTCGCTGTTGTCATAATGCCCTTTGTTGTCGTAGTTTTCACTTTTTCCGATATGGATTTTGTCGTCTATGGTAAAGAGTGCTACCATGCCGTCATAGCGGCTTTTTGAAGCGGCTGTGATACGGGCAATGTCCGGCTCGGCGGCTGTTTCTTCCTGCTGTATTGTCTTGGCGTACTGTTCAAGGGAAATCTGCTCCCCGGTGGCTGCTTCCAGTCCGTCAGCGGCGGGGGTGTTGTTGATGATACCGTCAATCATGTTTCCGTTCTGCTCGGTGGTCTGCTCGGCTGCCTTTAGGTAATTTTCGGGCTGTTCTGCTGCAACGGCAAAAGCCCGTGTCCCGTTCCCCATAATCAGATATTTTCCGTCCTCTGATTGGTGGTGTACGCCATATCCGGCTGCTTTCATCTGCTCCCGGCTCATGGCGGTTACAGAAAAGCTCCCCCTCGGTGTGGTAATCTGTTCCCCGGTCATTAACCCGTCCGGGGTAAGCTGCTGTACCTGTCCCCGCAAAAACTCCGGCACGTCCCGGTAGCCGATACGGTCAACATAATGCGCCGTGTTCTCCCCGTTCTGATGAAGCACCACTATGTCCGACACGGAAAGGCTGTGTCCCTTAAAATCTTCGGGGTGGTCGGTATTGAAGCGGGTATAAATATCTTCAAGGGAAGTCCCTGGCGTGAGTTCTGCGGTATAGACAAGGTTATAATTCGTTGCTTCCACGGAAAGCCCCGCCGCTTGCAGGCGGTCGTAAGGCTCAAAACGGTAATCACGCATACCGTCCCCGTCCTTTAACTGGTAAATGCCGAAAGCGTCCCCTTTCCCGTAAAGCAGGCGCATTTCTTTTTCTGGCGCACTTGCCGCCAATTCCTCTTTCATGGCACGGTACTCCGTGAGGGCGTTCCAGTCCTCCTTGTGTACGCCGAAAATGCCGCCTTTCTCCGCATGGGTTTTTATGTCCTCCGGGCTGCCGGGTATGCTTTCGCTGCCGTCCTCATGGAGTAGGAAAATCTGCATATCCTCTTTGGTGTAGAGGTGCAGGGCGGCTTCTTCTTTTAGGGGCAGCATACCGTCCCATGAGTAGCCGTATTCCTGCATATTGGAAACAGTGATAGAGGGGTCGGGCAGCCCTGCGGTGTATGGCTCGTAACCGTTGGCGGCGTATTCCTCCACGGTCATTCCTGCGGCTGCGGCTTCCTGTGCGATTTCCTCCTTGACGTGTTCCTTGTAGGCTTCAAGCTCCGTGTCAAAGTCTTTAAGTTGCGGGACGGGCGGCAGGCTGTAATCTCCGCTGTTTACCATTGCCCGGCACTTAGAAACATACTCTTTCATGGCGGTATGGTAGGCGGTTTCGGTGGCGGTCATTTCGCCGTTTTCTTCCAGTGCTTTTGTGGCGGTCTGCTCCATTTTGGAAAGGTTATCGTGCAGTTTCAGATAGGGAACAAACTCATGTAAAAGCATTTCCCACTGTGCCTTGTCCGCTTCCAGTGCTTCCGTGCCGCCGTATTTTAAAACGTGGTTATCCCATTGCTCGTTATTCTCATAATAGGCATGGTAGCTTTCGATATGGTCTATGAGTGTGCCGTCCCCGTCCCCTAAGTCCTGCCGCCCAACGTAATAGTCGGGCTGTCCGTCCATTACAAAGTCAATGCGGAACTTGGTTTTATAGTAGCCGTCCTCGGAAACGGTGGCTTCGTCAAGATTTCCGATAAGGGCGTTTGCTTCGGAAAAGCGCATGGTTTCGCCGTCATGGAAGCGGCTGTGTTCGCTCCAAAGGATTGTGACAATCGGCTCTGCGTTGGGGTCGGGCGTGGGGAAAGTATCTTCCGGCTGCTCTGTCTGCGCTTCGTTTTTGGCAGGTTCTTCCGTGGCTGCCTTTTCTGCTTTTGGGGTATCGGCGGCGGGGCTGTCTGCGCCTGCTTTTTCCTCCTGCGGCGGCTCTGCCGTAGGTTCTGTTTTTTCTTCCTGTGGGGTGTCCTGCTCCGGCTGCTTTTCCTCCGGCGTGGGTTCTTCTGCCTGCGCTTTCTGTGTCTGCGTCTGCTCCTTATCCTTTGTCAGCTCCGCAAAGTTTTTATCTATGTCCTTAATCAGCTCGGAAGCGGTGCTGCGGATTGTTTCAAGGGACGCTTTCAGTTCTGCTAGTTCCCGCCCGCTGCTCCATTGCGCCACATAGGAAAAGGAGTAGTCGGAAGTGTCAAGCCCGTAGTGTTGGCATACGGCGTAGGCAATGCTTTCCGCCTGTACCTCACGGGTGCGGCGGTCTGGTCGGTCTGCCTGCTCCTTTGCGGGGGCGTTCAAGTCTATGTCGTGCAGCTTGGCGTGTGCAATCTCATGTATCAGCGTTTTAAGGTTCTGTAATTCGCTCATGCCCTCGTTAATGGCAATGCGTTTTTCGGTCTGTGAGTAGTAGCCCTTTGCGCCACTTTCTATCTTTTCAAAACCTACGGGGGCAGGGCTTGCCTGCTCGGTTGCTTTGAAGAAGTCGGCGTACTGTTCCACGTCCCCGGTCAGCTCGTCAACGCCGATAGAAGGAAGCTCCTTTCCCTCGGTCTGGGACACGTCAAAGACGGAAACAACTTTGAACGCCGGGACGGTTACTTCCGTTTCCTCTTTGACGGGCTTCCCGTTCTTGTCAGTCATGGGCTTTTGGGTCTTGGGGTCGATTTTGTCAATTTCCTTTTTCACTTTGTAGGGGGACGGTGCAATCACTTTGATACCTTTTGCGCCCCGTGATACCTGCCGCTCGAATAAGTTTTTCCATGAGTTGTAGCCTGCTATCAAGGTTGCGTCCGGCTTCTGCATGGCGATTAAGAGGGTATTGTTAAAGCTGTAATTGTGGAACTTTGACATTACCTGCAAATACTCTTTGAAGCGGTCACTCTCGAATAAATCCTGTATGCCCTGTTCCAGTCTGTTCGTAATCTCTTTCATCTTCTCGGCGGGCTTCTGCGCCGTTAATTCAATGGGGCGTGAGGGATTGGCGGCGGCTATGTCCTGCGGCATTGCACCTGCTTCCTTTTCCTCCTGTGCCGGGTCAGTGCGTCCCGCTTCGGGATAACTCATTATGCGGTATCTCTCCGGCGTTTCCTGCCCGGCGTAAACCTCTTTCCAGTCCGTCCTGCTTCTTGCGATATAGCCGTAGTCGGTCAGCTTCCCGTCCTCATGGAGTGCGGCGTTAAAGCCGAAACTTTCCTTGTCAATCCCGGCTTTCCATTCCTCCGGCATTTGCACTTTGCCGCTGTCATTGAGGAAATAATAGCCCAATTCCTTATAGCTCAAAATACCCGGAACGTAGGAGTAGAAGTCTGTGTTATAGGTGTGGTCTATCAGCTTATCAAGGCTTTCCGGCATGAAACCGCTGTGCATTACTGCGTCCAGTTTTTCAAGCTGCTCCGGGGTCATTTCTTCCAGTCTTGCGGCAAGGAAATTTATCTTGTCAATGTCGCCGTCCCTTATCCAGTCAGAGGGTATCTCAATCCGTCTGCCCTCGGCGGTGGAATAGCCGTTCAAGAAAAAATCCTGCGGGTTATCGGCTGTGATGTTCAGTGCTTTCATGGCTTCGTGGAGTTCTTCTTTTGTGGCGGGCAGGGAGAGGAACACGGTCGCCGGGTTGCCCTTTTCAAACTCGGTGCGGTTCTGTATCAGCACGGTAAAATCATCTTTCATTGGCATAGCTCCTTTCTTGGTTTTTGATTTTTTAGAGGGTTTGGGACACTTCCCAACAAGCAAAATCCCCACAAGTCCGCAGGACGGAAAAGTGGGGGTTTTACGGGATTGGGTACTCAATCCCTATGCTTGCTATTCTTCTGTGGGTTACTTCTTGGGTTTTGGCTTCTTGGTCTGCTTCAACTCGATTTTGTAATTGACATACTTTTCTCCCGTGTCTGCAAGCAGCACGTCAGCGTCATAGGTCTTGCCCGTTTTCTCGGAATACAAGCCTTTCATGGCTGCCCTGCCTTTGCTAAGTAAAGCGGCGGCAATGGAAGCGGTCAGCTCCTTTTTCTTGCCTGTAAAAAAGCGGTCATTTTTCCACATGGAGAATTGACAGTCTTTGCTACTGCAATAAAAATTTTTCTTCCCCTCATAGACGGGAGAGCCACACCGGGGACACTTGCCGATTTCCTTTCGCTCCGGCGCAAACAGCTTTTTCTTTTCCTCCGGGACGGCGGCATATTCTTTCACAAGCCCCGCCGCCATTGCTTCAATGCCACGCATGAAGCTGTCCGGGTCGGCTTCTCCTTTTGCAATCTCCGTCAGAGCGTTTTCCCATTCAGCGGTCAGCTTCGGGCTTGTGAGGGTGTCGGGCAGGACGGCGACAAGGTTCTTGCCGTCTTTGGTGGGGATAAGCTGCTTTTTCTTCCTCTCCACAAATCCCGCCTGCACAAGTTTTTCCAGTACCGCCGCACGGGTGGCGGGAGTGCCTAACCCTTTTCGCTCTGCGTCCTCGGTAATGTCCCCGCTTCCTGCCCGTTCCATTGCGGACAGTAAAGTATCTTCCGTATAGGCTTTCGGGGGCGTTGTGTCATGCTCGGTCATGGCTGCTTTTGCCTTGATTTCCTGTCCCTCGGTCAGCTCCGGCAAGGGGTTTTCTTTTGCGGTTTTCCCGTCCTCCGGCTTGGTTTTTAAGGTGGCACGGAAGCGGCGTTCCAGTTCCTTAAAGCCCTCGCATTTGACGGTCTTTCCTTTTGCCGTAAAGGTCACGCCGCCGCAGGAGAGGGAAGCGGTCACGGCTTCGTATCGGTGGGGCTGCGCCGTTGCGGATAACAGTTTCATGGAAAGTAAAAGCAGGATATTTCTTTCGCTTTCGGGCAGGCTGTCCTTATCCGTCTTTACCGCTTCGGCGGTGGGAATGATTGCGTGGTGGTCGGTTACTTTCTTGCTGTTTAATATCCGGGAGTAGTCCGGGGCAAGGTCAACGCCTTTTGCAAAGTCCAGTGTGCCGAAAAGCCCGGACACAATATTTTCAGCCGTGGGGAGCATATCGTCCGTGAGATATTGGCTGTCCGTCCGGGGGTAGGTGCATAGCTTCTTTTCATAGAGCGATTGGGTGTAGTCAAGGGTCTGTTTGGCGGTGTAGCCGTAAAGCCTGTTTGCTTCCCGCTGCAAGGTCGTTAAGTCGTAAAGGCGGGGCGGGTTCTCGGTCTTTTCCTCCCGGACAAGGGAAGTGCATACCGCCGTTTCCCCGTCACAATCCTTGCGGAGCTTTTCGGCTTCGGCTTTCTCTGTGTAGGGCGGGCTTGCCGCTTCAAAAGTGCCGTTGCCGATATGTACCACATAATATTTTTTCTTCTGAAAATCCGATATGGCGTTGTCCCGTTCCACAAGCAGGGAGAGGGTCGGTGTCTGTACCCGCCCCACGTTCAAGGTGTGGTTGTAGAGGACGGAGAAAAGGCGGGTCGCATTGATACCGATTAGCCAGTCAGCCTTTGCCCGGCATAATGCGGAGTGATATAACGGGTCGTAGTCGTGTCCGTCCCGCAAATCGTCAAAGCCCTTTCTGATTGCGCTTTCCTCCATGCTGCTTATCCATAGGCGGTAGAACGGCTTTTCACACCCGGCTTTCTCATAGACAAAACGGAAAATCAGTTCCCCCTCACGCCCTGCGTCTGTTGGATAGTTGGAATAGGTGACTTAGAGAATATCCATTATTCAAGGGTTTCCAGTGCCCCTATGAATTTGTAATGGATAGTAAGTCGTTGAGTTTTCTGCCCGTCTATCTCTACGGGTTCAGAAACAAGAATTTTTTCTATAAGTTGATTGATTATCTTAAAATTGAGTTCTGTTATTCCTGCATAACCGCTGATTTGTTCCGCAAACTGCTCAATGGAAGATAACTGCTCCCTGTCCTCTATGGCACTTTTTTCAAGTTCCTTTATCCTTGCTGACAGTTCTTCCTGCTCACTGTCATATCGTGCCGACAACATCTGAAAACGCTTTTCCGTTATCAGTTCCCTTGTCATGTCCTCGTACAGCTTGGCATACAGGTTTTCTATTTCCGACACTCGCTGCTTGCATTGTCTAAGTTCCTTTTTCTGCTGTTCCTTGTCCGCTGACAGTTGGAGATTAAGACGCTCGGCAATATCCGTTACCATTGCTTTCCTGTCCGTCAATGCCTGCTGTGCGTGTCTTTGAATGTCTGCAAGCACAACTTCATGCACCGTCCTCGCCTCAATGTTGTGTGACGAACAGCCCTCTTTCCCGAACTTGCGGTATTTGGTACAGCAGTAGAAAGTCTTGTCTATTACATTGTTCCGCTTTCTTTTCTGTTCCACTTTGGCAAGCATGGCACTCCCACAATCGGCACATTTGATAATCCCTCGGAAGATGTTGTCATATCCGCTTGAACTTTCCCCGATAACGGGCGGTCTGCTCTGCAAAATCTTCTGCACATTGTTCCAGCGGTTCTGTTCAATGATTGGCTCATGTGTGCCATAGATGACTTCACGCTCTGCAAACGGGATATACTGTCTTTTCTTGGAACGCATGGTCTTGGTCGGTCTTTCCGCCACGATAAGGTTTCCTGCATAGACTGGATCGTGTAATATCTTGCTGATATAAGCAGTATCCCAATCATACATCTTTTCCTCGTCAATGTACCTCTCAAACAGTTCCTTTTTGTAGAAACTCGGTTTCATAACTTTTGCCTTACGCAAGCGGTTACAAATAGTGTGAAGTCCCACGCCCTCCTCGGCTATCGAAAAAATCAGTTCCACAACGGGTGCTGTCACTTCGTCAATGACAAGGTGGTTATGGTCGCTCTCGTCTTTCCGATACCCGAAAGGCGGTGTAGTTGCCATATACTTCCCTTGCAATTTCCTTGTTCGGAGTGCGCTCTTGATTTTCCTTGACGTGTCCTTTGCGTACATTTCATTGATGATGTTGCGGAACGGTGTAATATCCATTTGCGTGTTATCTATGGAGTCTACACCGTCATTGACTGCAATGTAGCGTACATTGTGGTTGGGGAAAAATACCTCGATATATGTACCCGTTTCAAGGTAATTCCTCCCCAGACGTGACAGGTCTTTTGTGATGAGCGTTGATATTTCCCCGTTGCGTATGTCCTCAATAAGCTGTTGGAAGGCAGGACGGTCATAGTTCGTACCGCTGTAACCGTCATCAACATAGAACTGACAGTTAAGAAAACCGTTGCGCTTTGCATATTCTTTCAGCATGGTTTTCTGTGTGCCTATGCTCATGCTCTCATTGTTCGTGCCGTCATCTTTGGAAAGCCTGCAATATAAAGCAGTGATTTTGTCGTTATTTAATTTTGCCCTTTTCATTTCGTCCTCCTTGATGAAAAGGGACTTCCTCTCAACTCATATTATACTATATTCCCTTTTCCGTTTCCAGTGCTAATTGGCTTTATTTTCCGCTATTTCTTTGACCTTTTTTGTTATCTGTTCCTCGGCTATCCGCTTAAATACCGTTTCCATTTTTTCAGTGCCTACATAGTGCCTTTCCACGATAATTTTTGTGGGTGTCTGCTGTCGGTGGGTTCTTTGCTCTGTTTCAATATTTTTACTCATAAATCTACTCCTTTACATAAAAATAGAGCGCATAGACTGATTCTATACGCTCTGACGCTGTGTAATTATTTTGTTGTGATTGTAGTGTGGTAATGGTTAGCGGCAGGTTGGAACTTTACTACTACTTTTTACTACGTTTTTTAACACATATAAAGATTACAATGGCAGTAGCAATAAGAAATTCCGCAAAAATCACTGACGGATTCCAAATTTCAAAATAATAATGTCCGATGAAATAGACCGCAAAAAAAATGAGATATACTGCAACCGAATACATTACACACTCAAAGGTTCTTTGATTTTTTTGTTCCCGAAGAAGCATCATCTGCTGTTGTTTTTCCAACATTTCAGTTTTCACTGATAAATCATCTATCTCTGATGACTTTAACAAATAATCAGTTGTAACATCAAAAATTGCGCTTATTTCCACTATCTTTTCCAAATCAGGGGTTGCCTGCCCGCTTTCCCATTTTGAAACAGATTGCCTTGAAACATCAAGTTTCTCCGCAAGCTGTTCTTGCGTAAGGTCTTTAGCCTTTCGTAGTGTTAAAAGTTTTTCTGAAAAATTCATATTATTTTTCCTCCTTGTTTTTGATACCTAGACCATACCAAAAACCTCGGTTGCATTCCATATAGCTACTTTTACATTTGCGCAACCAGTGGTAGAAATATAAAATCACTTTATAGAATCCTACATTTCCCAACTTGTACAGCTACTATAATACCATACTCACATTTATTTCTCTATCAAATTTCCATTAAATTTCTTCCTCCCTCCGTTTCGCCTTGCTCTGTTGTTTGTTATGCTGTCGGCTCTCGTTCTGAAGTTCCCGTTCAAGGTTCTTTTTGTTATAGCTGATTACCTCGGCATAAGCTAATTCTGTGGCGGTCTTTGATTTCTCCCTGCCGATACTGTCATATTCCGCTTGTAAAGATTGTATTTCCGCTTTCCACTGTTTCGGCGTTATCTTCTCGCCCTGTTCCAAAAGGTTCTGCAACCGCTCACGCATTTCGGGATATTTGGCAAGGCTCTCTTTATGCTCCCTGTCAAACTTCATTTTGGCAAGTCTTTTTAGTGACTGGCTCTCTTTGTAGGTGGTGCGGTATGGCTCATAGAGGGCATACATTTTTGACAGTTCCTTTAGTCGGCTTAGTTTCTGCCCCTTTGATAGATGTACGCTGTCAAGCTGTCCGTATTTCTGTTCCGTATCTGCTGTAAATTTTGCAAGGCTCTCAAAGCTGTCTATCTTCTTTGTAGCGATAAACTTCTCTGCATTGTCGGCTGACTGCAAGGCGGTTCTGTCGGATATTTTTCTTAGGTGCTTTCCGCTGACAATCGGCAAATCAAGTCTGCCTTTTCGTTCCCTCACTTTTGCAATCATTTCCATGACATCATTCTTCATGCTGACTGCCGCATTTCTAATCTTGGCATACTGTATGCTCTGTACTTCCTGCTTGGCAAGTTCAAGCATTGCCTTTGCCTGCTCCAACATCATGTTGCGCTTGACGATTTCCCGATTGATGTTTCCCCTCTCGGTCTGTATGCCCTTGCGCTCTAAAGCATTGGCAGTCGCCCCGATATGGATTGTCGGTTCTTTATCTATCCCCTGTTCCTTGAAAGAACGGTGTTCCCAATGAACGTCAATACCCAATTGCTCATTGGTGGCATTGATTGTGTCGGCTAAATCTTTGCGCCACATCTTGGCGTTCTCTTGGCTGTTCCAGTCGGTGCTTTCTACGGTCTGACATTTCCACTGTTTGCGGTTGCGATTATCCACTTTCTGCTGACCTGTCTTTTTGTCGATGAGGGGAACACGCTCCCCGTTTTCATCAAGGACATAAACCTTTTTGGTCTTTGCTTCCCATTCTCCGTTTTCAGTGATAGGGCGCATGGTTAGTAAAACATGGATATGGAGATTGCGCTGTCCTTTGTCATTCTCGCTGTCATGGATTGCCCAATCCGCACACATTCCCTTGTCAACAAAATTCCTCTGCACATAATCCCTCACGACTTCCTCCGCAAGTTCATAACTCCAATCGTTGGGGAGTGACGCTTTCAGCATTCTCGCAAGCTGTGATTTCTGCCCTTTCTCTGACAGTTCAACAGCGTTCCATAAGGTGGCTCGGTCTGCATATT
>ERZ808049.383-NODE-383-length-25355-cov-6.236609_pt1 | contig 25355 bp, 35 predicted proteins | sample MGYA00380198_ERZ808049 | MGnify/ENA primary metagenome ERZ808049 (study PRJEB31490, sample SAMN06133414) | mouse gut metagenome | isolation source: Z2_2 | host: mice | place: China: Chengdu | collected 2015-05 ...
GCAGTTCAGTGCATTACGTTGCAAATCGGTGTTCTGGTCATTTGTTGACACGCGTACATAGCCAATAAGCATGATCATCCCCCTGAATAAAAACCGGAGATGATGCCAGTTAGCTGTTACCTCTGCATTTTCTTAAACGTTGGTTTGGGAGAAACGATAAATAAAGCCTCCGGAGCTATGCAGAAATCGGCTAATGGATCTGATATTTCTGATGTATCAGCCTTCCGAAATGCGCTCCAGTTAGGGACCGCTGCAACACGAGATGTTGGAGCAGATAATCCCTCGAAGTTACTGGATTTAGACAGCTTCAGGTCAATGATGTCAGGTAATGGCTACATCTACATTCCATGCATTGCGACGACAGGAAACCCGGTGAAACTTATGTTGCAGTGGGGAACGGTGGCAACACAAAAGGGAGCTGATGCTGGATATGCCTTACCATTTGCTTTTCCCTATGCAGGCTTGTTTGCGACCGGAAACCGTGGAACATCTGGCTACAATGCCGCGATGAATGTGCGTATTGCCAGCAGAACGCATATCAGTATTCAGAACTGGTCGCCATCCGGAGAGGGCACCGAAGATTGTTGTTTTATCGCGCTGGGGTATTAAGAATGAATAAATTTTATAAAGGCTCTTTCTATCCGGAAGCACTAAAAGATGTATATATCAGCGCCGGTTCATGGCCTGAAAATGGCGCTGATGTTGATGATGAAACAATGGCAATTTACACAGGCGTAGCGCCAGAAGGCAAAACGCTGGGGGCTGATAAAAATGGTAATCCTGCGTGGATTGATATCCCGCCACTCTCCGCTGAACAACAGATTATTCTGGCTGAACAGAAAAGAACGGTATTGCGTTCTATGGCTGATAAGGAAATAGTCTGGAGACAGGATGCTTTTGATGCGGAAATCGCGACGGCAGAAGAAACCGCCGCGTTATCTGAATGGAAAAAATACCGGGTCTTGCTGATGCGCGTTGATACATCAAATCCCGTCTGGCCTACGCCTCCGGGGGAGCAGGCCAATTGATATCCGGCGCGGTGCTGGTATCTGTTGCCGTCACCGCGTCAATGTAATCCAGCACAGCGTTAAGTCGGGTGTTTTCTGTCTGCGTCAGCTTCCGCCCGGCCTGCAATTTCAGTTGAATCAGACTGATGGAAGCCATTGCAGCATCAATCAGCGACTGGCGCTGTGCTTCTGCCGCGTCTACTGAGGCACTATGCTGTGCCTCAGTATCTGTCACCCATTTCTCACCATCCCATTTATCGTATGGCGTTAACGGTGCGAGAGTGGTTGTATTATCAGGGTAATCACCCGGTGCTGTGATTTCTTTTGATTCTCCTGTTTCGGTGCTAAAGACAATTTCACCGCGATGGTCCGGCACATATTCCCATGAATTTAAATCCACAGAGCGGCAAATTGAATAACCATCCTTATGTGTACCAGGAGCCTCTAAACAGGAACATGCCGGAATACCAACACCCACAGCAAGATATTCAGATGATTCGGAAATATATTCCCGCGTATCACCATCATAGTTATAAACGATGACGTTTCCCGCCTGTACGGCAATAAGGTCATTATTTAATATCGCGTTATTCATTATGCAGCTCTCACAATATAATTGAAGGCGATGTTACGTGGGCGGGTTTCATTTCCCCCTGAAAACTCCGTTCTGTATTGACTGTTAAACCTCCCGTTAATCGCACCTTCCTGCACGGCGTTATCTGTCGACAACAGACTGTCGCCCTGTCTGTCATTTGGTTCCAGTACTGTATTATTCCACGCGTCCCATGATCGGATATAGTGACAATGACTCCCTGTCAACCATTCCTGTGCGCTTAAGATGGCTCGACCTGTATCCACACCGCGCCCGTCATCCCAGCCACGAATAAATTCACCGCGTAAATCAGGTAATTTTCCGCTCGGGTAAGCCTTTGCCAGTTCCGGGTATTCTTCAGCAGAAAAAGCCGCACCGTTGCATTTCAGCCAGCCTGTCGGAGGTGTGACAGAAGGCCAGGGAACAGGGACACCAACGGGTAATGCTGAGCCTTCTCCCAAACCAAGGTATGTGAGAAGACCAGCTACATCCTTTCCACTCAAATTAGTCAGCGTATTGTCCAGCGGTTGTTTACCTGCCAGCGCATTCAGCATTGTCGTGGCAAAGTTCGGATCATTCCCCAGCGCCGCTGCCAGTTCGTTCAGTGTATCCAGTGCCGCAGGTGCAGAACCCACCATTGCCGCAATCGCCGATTTCACAAAAGCCGTAGTGGCAATCTGTGTATTGTTGACCGACTGCGCCGCCGTGGGGGCTGTTGGCGTTCCGGTGAGTGCCGGACTCGACAACGGTGCTTTTAGTGCCAGCGCATTGTTAATGGTGGTACTGAATTTCGGATCATTGTTAATGGCTGCGGCTATTTCTTTCAGCGTGTCCAGCGTGGCTGGCGCACCATTAATAAGAGCCGTCAGAGCCGCCTGAACAAACGCGGTGGTCGCAATCTGCGTGGTGTTATTCCCCTCCGCTGGCGTTGGCGCTTTGGGTGTTCCGGTCAATGTCGGGCTTTCTTTGGGTGCATACTGTGAATGCGGGTCCGGTGCGGCAAGATGTTTTGCCATCTGATCATCCGCGTACACCTTCAGCTCCAGTGCCTTGTCATCCACATACTTGCGGGTTGCCAGCACTACAGCAGGGTCGATTTTCAGGGTGATATTGTCCGTGCTGCTGGTAATCAGCACCATGCGCACGGTCTGGGTGCGCCCGCTGCCTTCAGCCAGTTGTGGCTTATAGCTTTCCGGGCAGTTGCCCACGGCAATCAATGCCCCGGACTCATCAAACAAGCCCACTTCACGTATCCACCAACCGCCCTCGTTTTCAGGGATCACCTGTTCGGCAATAATCTGGCTGCTGTTCTGCGGGTCGATATAGAGCATATTCAGCGCAGCCCGGCGTTTCTCATTTACCAGTGCCGTCTGCTTTGCGTCCGGCGTTGGCAATACTCCGCCGCCATCGCCGACCGCCATATGGGTAATTTTTAGCGGCACACCGAGCGCGGCGGCGCTGGCAAGTTTCGCCGCGCCAATATCCGTCAGCAGGGTATAAAATTTTGTGCTCATGGATTCACTCTCATTGTGTCAATAACATGGACCGCCCCGCCTTCATGCGCGGTGCCGCCAGAAATAATTGTTTCGTTGATATACGGATAGATCGTGATTTCTTCGCCAAGATAGCTGGCGGCCCCCACCCAATGCGGACCGCTGGTCTGCAGATTGATGGACATGCCGATCATGTGACGGCTACATGGTTTGGCATCGCTTATCAGCCGCTCAAGTTCCAGATAGGTATCTTCAGTGATGCCCTGGTCCTGCACGCCGATATCCAGGCGAAACGTGCCCGGTGTTTCTCCGGTCTGCCACCACTCAATAATGCGGATCAGGAATCCGAACGGTTCCACCACCCGCCGCACGGCACTGGTGGTTCCTTTATGCTGATGAATATAAAAAGCATCCTTCACTACCAGGCGTTTGACGCTTTCTGTCCAGCCCTCGTCCCAGCGATCCACAGAGAACGCCCAGGCGAGATAAGGCAGGAAGCTGACCGGACAGGTAGCCGGATTCCACAAGTCACGCAGCGGCACCTGCAGATCAGAAATCCCGCTACAGGTTTGCGCCAGTCGGCGCTCCAGTGAAGTTGAACCCGGTGGCAGCAGACTATTCATCCGTTCCTCCGTTGGTTACGCTCCACTGCGTACATGATGCCGCCTGTGTTTTGTTCTGGACCACATCCGCCAGAGGAGAAGCCAGCTCCACACGCTGCACACCCTCAACATGCAGGGCGGCAAAGATGGCGCTACGGCGAATATCCCGACCAAGACGCGTCTGACTGGCGATGTACTTCTGCAGGCTGGCTTTTGCCGCTGCCATTACCGGCTCTGCTTCCGGTCCCGGATAGAGAAAAATGGTGGCTTCCACGCGATACGGGATGATTTCTGCGCTGCGAACCGTCAGACGGTCAGCCACCGGGCGGACGTTCTCACTGTTCAGAGCTTTTTCCACCACGTCCAGCAGGTCTTTTTCTGCAGTTCCATCGCCTTCGCGGCTAAGGACAGTCAGCACCACCTCTGCAGGTGCCGGGCTGGTTGCACTGGCATCCGCCACCCGACCGTCGGCGCTTCGGGCATGAAATTCATAAGCTGCAGTTGGCCCCGCAACAGAAAGCCCTTCAAAGGCTGCAGGCACACGCAGGCGTAACGCTTCATCGCTTTCCATCACAGCTGCAACGGGCGGCACAGCATCATTATCAGCAGGCGTCACCGTCAGGCGTGTCACGTTGTAGTTGGCAGCGAGCTGGTCAAGATCGCCGCCCATCGCATAAGCCACCATCACCGCCTGCGCGGCTTCGTTAATGCGCTGGCGCAGAAGCAACTCACGGTAAGCGTTCTCCTGCAACAATTTGGTAACGGGTTCAGATTCCAGTTCCAGCGTACGCATCACTGCTTCCTGCTCATCTTTCGGATGAAGCGCCACAAATTCTGCCTTGCGTTCGGCAAGCAGCGTCTCAAAGTCCGGCACATCCACAATCTGCGGCGCAGGCAACTGCGAAAGGTCAATCACTGCCATTCTCTGCTCCTGTTGATACGGAAAGGGAAACAGGCACACCGTTATTACGCCGCCCGGTCAGCCCCACCACCATTGAACCGTCAAAATTGCTTTTAATGGTGATGGAATCCAGCGTCAGCCGTGGCTCCCAGCGACTCAGCGCCACATACACTGCCGACATGACCTGCAGGCGTAATGCCGGATTTTGTGGCTGGTCTATCAGTGTCGACAGCAGGGAACCATATTCACGACGGGCAATGCGGCTACCCTGCGGTGTCAGTAGAATGTCCCGCACCGACTGACGCAGATGGTCAATATCAGTAATGGCTTTACCGCTGGTATTGTTCATCCCGATATAAAGCGTCATACCGGGCCTCCGGTTGTATCGCCGCCTTTCAGGACGCCAGTATGCTGATGCGCATCAACCACGATCCCGTTAGAACTCATCGCTCCGCCGCCCTGGGTAACGCCACCATTGATCGCCACTTCGCTGTTAATGCGCGTGCGGTCAGCCTCCAGTACAAACTCACTGGTTTTCATGGTGATGTTGTCAGCGGCCTCAATGACCATTGATTTGATGCCCCTGACATACCAGCGCCCGGTGGCTGGTTCGTATTCAAACCAGCCACCGTCAGGATGTTCTGTCACGCAGGCTTCCGCCGACGTCGACGGTGGCGCGAACTGATTCGAATAGACAGCGGGCAGCGCAAAGGCGGTTTCCAGATTTCCTCCCAGACTCAGCAGCACCACCTGCTCACCTTCCGATGGTCGCCACCATGTGCGGGCATTCCCGGCACGCAGCGTCAGCCAGCTGATCCAGTTGGTTTCAAGCTCGCCCGTTTTCACCCGGCAAAGCCAATTCTCCCGGTCCACTTCGGTGACTACACCAGTGCGGATCAGGTTGGTGATAAGGCGCATGATTTCGGTTAATTGTGCGTTCATAGGGAAAGGTTGCCATCAGGGGAAGAAAGGCGGCAGTGCTGCAACTTGTATCAGTGCTGATACAAAGATCACCCCGCCAACCATTGCAGAATCATGTCGCGGGTCATTGCCTCAACATCATCATTTACACCCAGAAGGCGACGCTCTGCGTAACGGACCTCCGGTCCTTTGCGGCTGACGCGATCACGCAGGCCATAATGGTGAACGCGGGCAATGCTCTGCACCTTACCTTCAAACTGTACGCTGGCAGAATCCGCGCTGGCGGCGGTTTTCAGGTATTTTGTGGTGCGCAGCTTTGCAAACATCTGACGTTTGATGCGCCCTTTTTTACTTCGTGCTGTTACCCGTCGCGGCTCATAGCTGCTGCCGTCAGGGTTGCGCTGCATCCTGATATTCTGCTGCTGTGTCCGGCGCAGTTCCTGCGCCAGCTGGCGCATCATGCGGCTTCTGGCGGCTGGCTCCAGATTCGCCAGCAAAGCACTCAGCCAGTCGTCCACCTTCTGCAGTTCAGCCACGTTTCACCGTCCACATTTCTTCAGGTTCATCGGGTTCCGCTACAGCTTCAACGCTCGACACACTGCCGTCAGTGCTGACCAGCACACGTTCCGTCAGTTGCAGGTTCAGGCTGATATCACAGACATCGTTGCGCAGAATATCCACCTCAAAGGTGAATAGTTTTTCCCGTAACGCCGGGTTATTGATGGCATCGGGCTGGTTATCCCTCAGCCACAGCAAAACCGGGGCCATCAGCAGATTCTGGTCGCCGCTGAAATCCTCAATCACCGCGTTCAGGGTGTAACGGTACTCCCACGACATGGAGCTGGCCCCCGTGGCAACCAGCGAACCGTTATCCACAAACAGATGCAGTTTGTCCGGGTTATTGCGGACATAAGGCACCGCTTTATTGAGGGCGTGGCGCAGGGATTGTGGTTTGTTCACTGTTTCGCTCCTGACACGCAATAATCATGTCCACTTTGTCTGCACAGACCGCCCAGGCGGCCTCCGTTTCATCCAGCAACGCGTTCAGATCACCGTTAGTGCGCGGCGTTGCCTGCTCCAGCCGACACGGCGTCACTCGCGGACAACCACTGACGGTAAGCTGCACCTCCGGTGAGTGTCGGACGTTCCCGCAGCCGGATAATGTCAGCAGGCAAAGGAGTATCAGCCCAGCGGCGTAAATCCTCGTTCTCACGTTTCAGTTCCTCGATCCGGTGTTGTCGTTGTCTCAGCAGCGCGCTGGTCTGTTCTGCTTCGGCATAGAGCCGCGCCTGCTCCCGGTTATTGGTTTCAGTCAGAATGGACAGGCTAATAAGCTGGCTGTTGCTCTTTGCCAGTGCCTGGCTTTTGCTCTGCAGCTCGTCTGACTGCGTGCTGATGGTCTGGCTGGCATCAGCCAGCCGCCACGTCTGCCAGCCCAGCGCCGCCAGTAATAACGCCAGCACAACCAGCAGCAACCGGTTCATGCTGCTACCTGTTGCGCCATCTGATTACGGGTGATCCAGAAGGCAATAACGGTCAGCAGATAAAAGACCAGGGTAATAGCCCACCCCGTCCAGGCGAGACTTACGACAATCAGCAATCGCATCACCCAACTGATAAATACGTTTTCTTTTCGGGTAATTGTCTTCAGCAAAGATGCCCTTAACTCCTGCCAGAGCGGGCTATTCTTAATTAACGCAGCCAGTGCTACCGGAATTACCGCCCATGTCAGCAAACAGGCTACCCAAACGCCGGACGCTGCCAGTACCGGAAAAATCCCCTGCGGATACACCATTGCTGCGATTAACAGCGCCATCCATAACATCAGAAACAGTCCGCTGATTAATTTCTTTTTCATTTCAGTTTGCTCCCTGTAAACACCAGGCCATCTCCCGCGCACGGCGGTTATCCAGCCCCTGATTAAACACACCTTTTACATAAACCCAGCGCGGCAACTGTCGGCACGCATCCGCCCAGCGCCGCTGATTGAGCAATTTCACCAGCGTGGAGCTGCAGGCATTGCCTGTCCCCACGTTGAAGGCAAACGACACCACCGAGTCATACACCTTTTGTGGCGGCTGTTGCTTCACACATCTTTCCAGCGCCCGCTCCACACGCAGCACGTTGGAGATAAGCCCTTCTGCTGCCTGTCGTTCCGTAATGGTTTTGCCGGGAATGACGCCCGACGTATTACCAATGCCGTCAGTCCATACACCCGCGCTGCACTGATACGGCTGCAGACGACAGCCTTCGTAATCGGCAATCAGTTTCAGTCCTTCCACGGAGGTGTGAAGCTGCTGAAAACCCGGCAGCGTGGCAGCAATAGCCAGCACGGTCCCGACAAGGCAGCGTTTAACGATTGATGGATTCATAGTCCTCCCGCGAGATCTGCCCGTTGCGCAGAAGCTGGTAGGCTTTGTGTTTGTAGTACCAGTTGATAGCCAGCATCAGCACACCGATCATCAGGCCGCCCAGCGTTGAGGCATCCTTGATGGACAAATCGCCCAGCCAGGCCAGCACGACGGCGATGCAATACGTGATAAAGGCGCTGATTCGCTCAAGCGTCATAATTCAGTCCCATAGCTGGACGGTCTGCACGGTGGTGGTAGTCGGAATGTCCGGCAGCTCCACCTGCAGCCCGTGAGGTAAAAAGGGGCCGTATTCGGCAAGCCCCGGATTTGCCTTCAGTACCTGCTCCGTGACACCCTGCGTGCGCCCGTAATGACGCCAGCAAAGCGCGTCCACCGTGTCATACTGATGCGCACGCACTTTCATCAGATAAGCTCCACTGTGCAGTGCGGCGCGTCCTGTACCCGGCTGATGGCCCAGCGGGCGTCACGCCATAAATCACCGCTGGCTTCCGCCAGTTCCTCGCCCCGCTTCACACCGGATGCCGTGGCGTCATAGTCCTGGTAACGTTCGTTGAGCATGGCGCGTGCCCAGCAGTAAACCGCGTTGAAATAGTGCTGAATGCGCTCACTTTTCCCGTCCAGCTGTTCCGCCGGAACCTCTGCCAGCGACGCATATCCCAGCATCTGCTGGCGTCTGCGAAACTCATACAGCTCTGCGTTGACCTCCGAAATTGCCGACAGCGCAACCTGCTTTAAACGCGGCTGCGTCACCGTGCCGTCAGTGCGCATGACACTGCGAAACTCCGACAGGTCCACATCAGGCCAGAACGGCGTATTTCTGATGATTTCCGCCTGTTCCGGTGCCTGTTCTGGCGCAACAAACTTCATGCTGCTTTCTCCTGAAATAGAGGGCGGTGGACGGGGTTTTGATGTGGCAGTACCTTTCGCCACCCCGTGCCGCCCGTGCGCGGGGCACGTTCTGTCAGCGGCTTTCATTGCGCAGTCTGCGCTCCAGCTGCTGTTTGTCTTTTTTCACGCCACAGCGGGGATCGAGCTGTAACGCATGGTTGAGATGATTAAGGGCAGACGCCGGATTGCTTTCACTCAGGACCGCGCCAATCGCTTTATGCAGACGCGCCCGTGACTGGTCCGGCATATCCAGACCGTCTGTCAGTTCCAGCGTCTGCAGCAACAGATCGGCATCAAAGCCGGTGGCGGCAAGCATTGCGCTCTGCGCGGCGTCTGCCATTTCCTCTGCCAGCACGGTCTGCACGTTGCGGTTACCCAGCGGCATCACCCAGCCATGACGCAGGGCATGACGCCCGATCTCCAGCGCCCCGGCATAATCTCCGGCATCAATGCGCCACAGCATCACGTACATCAGCACGTCATCCTGTTGAGCGCCTCCGGCAGCCAGGACACCCTCTGCCCAGGCGGCGTACTTCGGCAGCAGCTCCACCTTGATTTCCGCTTTTTTGACCGTGGACTGAACGCCCTTGAGACGGCGGCGGTCTTCCGCCAGTTGCAGCAGCATCAGGTCATAGCCCGATGCGTGGCGAACACTGCCGCCCTCGCGGGCGGCCTGTTCAGCCTGAACGCGCAGGCGATGCTGCCGTGCGGGACTCAGGCTCATGGATTACGCTCCGGTTTCGGCTGCGGCGGCGCTGAAATCACCAATCTGGATGTTTTCCACCAGTGCGGCGCAGCGGTAGTCCTCAACCACATAGGCTTCGTTAACGGATTCAAAGTTTTCAATCCGGTCACGTTTCGGGTTGTCGATAACTGAACGGCGGCGGGTGTCTTCCTGCCAGTAGATGGACAGGTTATCCAGACGGGTGATCAGCAGCGCATTCGGCGGGAAGAACGGCGCACGCACGGCCTGCAGACCACCCATGCGTTTCTGACTGATGATCATATCGGCAGCCAGTTTTTCACTATTTTCCTGCTCTTTGTTGACCAGCGGGAAATACTTGTCAGACAGCAGTTCACGACCGCAAATCACCACCAGATCGTCATCGTCCTGATAGACCACGTCGATAAGCTCATTAACGGCATCCATCACCACGGCGTCCAGGTTGGCATATTCGCCACCTTTCCCGACTTTCACCGCACCCGGTGTGGTTTCACCGCCCGTGGTGGTGCTGCCCATGACGTGATCCGGTGCATCCTCACGGATTTTCTGCAGCCAGCCTTTATTCACATCCTGCAGTAGCGGGTTTTCGCTACGGTTGGAGGTTTTCGCACGCTTCACGCCGTTAAAGCCGATCATGATGCGGTCCAGTGCCTGACGTTTCACGATGGCGTCACGGATACGCACCTGGAAATCCTGAAACTTCGCCCACAAGTCCAGCTTCGCGTAGGTCAGCACCGTGTCAAAGTTGGTCTGCTCGCATTTGTATTCCACATCGACCATCAGCGTCGGATCGACAGGTTCACGCTCTTTCGCGGTGGTGTCAGTGGTTCCGGCAATGGTGCTGCCAACACCCAGCCCCAGCAGCTGACCGGACTGCTCAGTCACTGGCGTGACGTTAATCAGCGTCAGGAAAGCGGCGGACTGCTGGATCTGGTCTTCCAGCGTCTGCTGTACAGACGGCTCCACGGTGAACTTGCTGGACAGTTCTTCAACTGCCACACCGTTCAGACGCGCCAGCTGCTGCAGGTAAGCGTTAAAAGCAAAGCGGGTATTCTTCTTCATCAGGTTTTGTGCTCCATCAGCAATTGGTCAGAGTGTCAGCGGGGGCGTTACCGCCTGTTGCACGCTGGCGGTAGTCCTGGCGGCTGTCTTCATGGCTCAGCTTGTCCACCAGTTCGTTAAAAGCTGTCAGCTGTGCCTGCAGGGCTGTCTCCAGCTCAGACAGGCGTTCTTCCTGTTCAGACAGGGATTTTTCGGTGCGCGCACTCAGGTTTTGCTGCTCAGTGGCAACCAGCTCCACGGCCTTATGCACATCAGAGAACCGGGCATCATCGGACTGCTCTTTTTTGGTGAACAGCGCCGTGACACGGGCAAACAGGGATGGTTTTTCGTCCTGGACTTCTTCCAGTTCGATCACCGTTTCCTCTGCAGCGGTAAAAAGATTGGCGGGATTCTGCTTGCGGTTTGCCAGCGGGTTATGGGCTGCACTGGCGCTGAATGTCAGCATTTCCGTACCCAGACTGGCGGGATCATCAGTGGCGGCCAGGCCAACCAGGTAGGCTTTGCCCGTATCAGCGAACTTCGGGCTGACTTCCATAGAGGTGAATAATTTCTGGCCTTTTTTCACCAGCTCCACCAGGGACTCCGTTGGCTCAACGTCGGCATACAGCGCCATCTTGCCTGCCAGCGGACCTTCCGTGATTTCTTCAGCAAACAGCGCCGTCACCTTGCCGTAGCGGTTAAAGGTGCTGTCCGGCAGATAAGACTTGATGTGCTCAAGGTTAATCAGCGCGGTATACACCGCCGGGTTGTAGCTGGCTGCCATCTGTTCCAGCCATTCACGCTGGATTTCGCGTCCGTCGGTGGTGGCACCTTCCACCCCGATGCGAAAACGCTTTGCTTTCACTGTCATGAGCCGTGCTCCGTTAGAAAAAACTTACTGGAGCCTTATGGTTGCGGTGATGGGGGCAGTGAAACAATGCGCGGTATTTGTACCGACAACCACACAAACCGCAGGCGGGGAAAGCCTTCATTCAAGGCTGTAGGTTTGTGCCATGAACACCACACTGACACCCGCAGATCTCGATCCCCGTCGGCAGGCCATGCTGCTGTACTTTCAGGGATACCGCGTAGCCCGCATTGCTGAAATGCTGGGCGAGAAAGTTGCAACCGTTCACAGCTGGAAAAAACGCGACAAGTGGGGTGACTATGGGCCGCTGGATCAGATGCAGCTCACCACCGCCGCACGCTACTGCCAGCTCATTATGAAGGAGCACAAAGAAGGGAAAGATTTCAAAGAGATTGACCTGCTGGCGCGCCAGTCGGAGCGCCACGCGCGGATCGGCAAGTTTAACAATGGCGGCAACGAAGCCGACTTAAACCCTAACGTCGCCAACCGCAACAAAGGCCCACGCCGTCAGCCAGAAAAGAATGTTTTCACCGATGAGCAGATTGAGAAGCTGGAAGAAATCTTCCATTCCTCCATGTTCAACTACCAGCGCCACTGGTGGGAAGCCGGAAAAGCCAACCGCATCCGCAACCTGCTGAAGTCACGCCAGATCGGCGCGACCTTTTACTTTGCCCGTGAAGCCCTGATTGACGCCCTGCTTACCGGACGTAACCAGATTTTCCTTTCCGCCAGCAAGGCACAGGCCCACGTCTTTAAGCAGTACATCATCGACTTCGCCAAAGAAGTGGAGGTGGAGCTGAAAGGCGATCCGATGGTGCTTCCTAACGGGGCCACGCTTTACTTCCTCGGCACCAATGCCCGCACTGCCCAGAGTTATCACGGCAATCTGTATCTGGATGAATATTTCTGGATACCGAAATTCCAGGAGCTGCGCAAAGTGGCTTCCGGTATGGCTATTCACAAAAAATGGCGACAAACCTATTTTTCCACGCCATCCAGCCTGACTCACAGTGCTTATCCGTTCTGGTCCGGTGCGCTGTTCAATCGTGGGCGCAACAAAGCTGACAAGGTGGACATCGACCTGTCTCACAGCAATCTGGCCCCCGGCCTGCTGTGCGCAGACGGGCAATACCGCCAGATAGTCACCGTGGAAGATGCGGTGCTCGGCGGCTGTAACCTGTTCGACCTCGACCAGCTACGCATGGAGTACAGCCCGGACGAATACCAGAACCTGCTGATGTGTGAGTTCGTGGACGATCTCGCGTCCGTGTTTCCGCTCAGCGAGCTGCAGGCGTGCATGGTGGACAGCTGGGAAGTCTGGACCGACTTTCATGCACTGGCGCTGCGCCCGTTTGGCTGGCGCGAAGTGTGGATCGGTTATGACCCGGCAAAAGGTACGCAGAACGGCGACAGTGCCGGATGCGTGGTGGTGGCACCGCCAGCCGTGCCGGGTGGTAAGTTCCGCATTCTTGAGCGTCACCAGTGGCGCGGGATGGACTTCCGCGCCCAGGCTGACGCCATCAAAAAACTGACCGAACAGTACAACGTGACCTATGTCGGCATCGACTCGACCGGCGTCGGTCACGGGGTTTACGAGAACGTGAAAGCGTTTTTTCCAGCCGTCCGGGAGTTTGTCTACAACCCCAACGTTAAAAACGCCCTGGTACTCAAGGCCTACGACATTATCAGCCACCGCCGTCTGGAGTTTGACGCCGGGCACACCGACATTGCGCAGTCATTTATGGCAATCCGTCGCGCTACCACTGCCAGTGGCAACCGCCCGACCTATGAAGCAAGCCGCAGCGAAGAAGCCAGCCATGCCGATCTGGCCTGGGCAACAATGCACGCACTGTTTAACGAACCGCTGCAGGGCGAGTCCGCCAATACCAGCAATATTGTGGAGATTTTTTGATGGGAAAGAGTAAGAAAAACCGCGCTGCGGCGACGAACCAGATCCAGCATAAAAACCAAACTTCAGCCGAAGCATTCAGCTTCGGTGATCCCGTTCCTGTTCTGGACCGCCGCGAACTGCTGGACTATGTGGAATGCGTACAGACAGATCGCTGGTATGAGCCTCCCGTCAGCTTTGACGGACTGGCGCGCACCTTCCGCGCTGCCGTGCATCACAGTTCACCAATTGCAGTGAAATGCAACATTCTGACCAGCACCTACATCCCTCACCCGCTGCTCAGCCAGCAGGCGTTTTCACGTTTTGTGCAGGACTATCTGGTTTTTGGTAACGCCTACCTGGAGAAACGCACGAACCGATTCGGTGAAGTTATCGCCCTTGAGCCTGCGCTGGCAAAATACACCCGACGCGGATTAGACCTAGATACCTACTGGTTTGTGCAATACGGCATGACCACGCAGCCGTATCAGTTCACGAAAGGCAGCATTTTTCATCTGATGGAACCGGACATCAACCAGGAGATCTACGGCCTGCCCGGCTATCTTTCTGCCATCCCATCCGCCCTGCTCAACGAGTCCGCCACGCTGTTCCGCCGAAAGTATTACATTAACGGTAGTCATGCAGGCTTCATCATGTACATGACCGATGCCGCGCAGAACCAGGAAGATGTGAACAACCTCCGCAATGCGATGAAAAGTGCCAAAGGCCCTGGCAACTTCCGCAACCTGTTTATGTACTCGCCTAATGGTAAAAAAGACGGACTTCAGATTATCCCGTTGTCAGAAGTCGCAGCGAAGGATGAGTTTCTGAATATCAAGAACGTGAGCCGTGATGACATGATGGCGGCACACCGCGTGCCGCCGCAAATGATGGGAATTATGCCTAATAATGTCGGGGGGTTTGGGGATGTGGAGAAGGCTAGCAAGGTATTCGTAAGAAACGAATTGATGCCCCTGCAGAAACGATTGCAGGAACTAAATAACTGGTTGGACGAAGAAGTGCTCAATTTTTCAACCTATGAGCTTTAGTTTTAAAACGAAGACCATTAGGTCTTCGCTTTATTTAAAGGGTTCTTTCCATATTTTTTTTCTAATTTGCTAATATAAGTTATTAATCTTCTATGGCTTTTTGAATCCACACTTAAAATAAATGACAACCATCCCCTAACGTGTTCTATCTCAGAAGACTTACCGCAAAATATATGATGTATCTTTGCTCTAATTTCTTTATATTTTTCTCTACCTATCCCAACTTTCTCTTGTGAAATAACTAAACCTGTAACTTTCCTCTGACTACGAGGCCCACTAATACAAGTTTTTTTTGAGTTAATAACCAATCCTTCACTTGGGATTATAGAAAATAAAAAATCACGTGCTTTAACAACCTTTTTCATAGACTGTGCAGATAAGGTGAGATCATCGGCATATCTCGTATATATCAAGCCCCGACTACCTGCATAACCCTGAATACGATAATCAAGTTTAGAACATATTAGATTAGCTAATTTAGGTGATGATGGAGCACCTTGTGGTAGCAGATTTTTATAACAACATATTTTTGTCAAAACTGAAGATATTAGTCGATTATAACCAAGAGAATGGAACACTCCAAAAACTTTGTTAGCAGTTAAACTTGGGAAAAAATCCTCCAAATCAATATTCAGTATAAAGTTTGCCCCAATATGCGGGGTAGCATTATTCAAAATAGATTGGTGCTTTTCAAATCCAATAGAAAAAGGAGATGACGACAGTTTATCTAAAATGTTACGTAGAACCCATCCTTGTAAGGCTTTAAGTTCTCGAGAAGGTTGGTAAATGGTTCTCATTCTCTTCTCTGGGCCTTTCTTTTCTACAGTGTAGATCCTATAGCGAAAATCAGCTGTATAGATTAACAACCGAAGTGTTTCAACAGATATGCGAGTCGCCTTAGACATGTCATGCAAATTGTTCATGACAGGTAGGCCGAGATTTCTCAATCTAAAAGTGTTCAAATATTCAGCGGATTTCATGAAAGTTGCGCACCCTTACGTCAGAAAAAACGGGTTTCCTGGTTGGCTCGGAGAGCATCAGGCGATGCTCTCCGTTCCAACAAGGAAAACAGACAGTAACTCAGATTCAATGCAGGATGCCGAAACAACATCCAGAGGTTGACCTTAATGATAAACCTCTCGCTAAGGGTGCGCATACGGAATCTTATCATAGTTAAATGTTGATTTTCTACGGTTTTCAAAATTCATAATCTCAAGCCGCAATCGGTCAAGTGTCTTTCTATCAAAGACGCTCCTAACATAGCTAGCCCCCAAAGCAGTGACCTGATAACCATCAGTCATTTGAAGTATTTTTCGTTCATTTATTAGACGAGAAACAACGGATCTAACAATAATTTTAGATAAAACATCATCTTGCTTTATCGCTTTAAAAGCTAGTTCACACAGTGTGCGGTAGTTGACACTATCCAGTAAATAGATACAAGGCAATAGAAACCGCTCTGCGTATAATATATTTCCAATATCTTTTGATACTTTATTTTCTTTCCTAACCTTCTTAATAGATGCCATTAATTTTTTATATAATCGTAATTTTCTGGCAACATCAATAGATGAATCACACATTTCTTTTAGTTCATTTGAACTACAACGCAAAACAGATTTTGAATTAAACTTACGCAACAGGCGAACAGGACCATAGTTAATAAAGCTACGTTTTGATTTAAATTTTGCATCTTGAATGCAAATCAACTTTCTCCTTAAGTTTTCATTATTAGAGAACGCACCAAGCTCTGTGAAAGACCCCGGACTTTCAGGAAATAAAATTATTACATCGACAGCTTCAGCCAGAATATTTTCTAAACTTAAAAGGCTATGCTGCCCTTGACCAGCCAAAAGATCATCAAATAGATCTTCTGGATAAAATATATCAACATCACTGAACTTTGCTAAAAATTGTGATAATTGATGACGCCAAGATTGATGATTAGCAACGTCACCACCACATAGAAAAATGGTTATTTTAATATTAGCTCCTCGATAGAAGCCTTTCTTTGTGAGATGTCCTATAAGCTGTTGTTGCTGCTCATCGGTAAATTTTTTATTCATAATCTCCCCGCTTTTTTTCTACTTTATACATCAAGTTATGAATAGATCCAATCTCCATACCACATGGCGCGCGCTCGTATCCCCGCCACGCCTGCCCGCTTTATGCAGTGGTTTTCATGCACATGCATAACATGAGCAAAAGCCCGCCAGTTCTGGCGGATCTGAGCAAAGACGATCCTCAATCGATCATGCGATTTCATGCAGCATAGTCATGCACTGTCAAGGAAGTGAAAATCCGTATCTGAATGGCCACTTGAAAAACGGATCATACGGGTTTACAAAGATGAATGTTCGCTGTGAACGGGAAGCGGAAGTTAACTTTCAGATAACATAATCCATATGCACGAGAACCTCTAAAATAGAATGGGACACCTAAGCGGGGTACTTACAACGATTCTTTCCATATTCACAGTTAACACTCTGTTTGGCGTATTTTTATTCAAATAGCAAACACCAATAAAAGGAGTTTCCATGAACAATATTCCCCCTATACCACAGTTAGGAATTTATGTCTCAAAAATCGATCCCACCCTACGTATCACTGTAACCGATGTTGATATTGTTGATGGTGAGGATGATGCTCCTGATGATGAATTGTTTTATTTAGTCCACTGGATCGAGGGGGAAGATGAAAGTGATATGACAGCAATGGGATTTGAGCTAGACCCAGTAGAGTGGCAGGCTTTCGTTGAATCTGAGCAATTAGTGTTTGAGCGTGATCCGTACATGGATTCAATCCCCGAAAATTCAAACTTGGCAAAGATTCGGGATTTTCTCATGAAGACTAAACAGAATGATCATTCGTAAGTGTAAGCATCCATCAGGAAAATGGTTTTGTAAGTGAATCATCAACTTTTAGAGAGTCTCAGACACTCCCACTTCTGCTTCTGACACAAAGCGGACGATCACTTATCAAAATAACCGCCCACCTTACGCCTTATTTCACTCATTGCCCAAACTAGCCCCCATCAGAATGAATCCTCCTGGGGGCAACATTTCTTAATGCAGCCAGCTGTCGTCCTCCCACACCTTCTGCATAATTTTCATCACTTGTTTTCTTTCTTCATCCAGTTGCAGTCCGGTTAGTTCCACACCGTTAGAGCTACCTTTGCGAATGCGAATTACCGTTTTGGGATACAGGGGGCGCAGATTGCGGTAAAGCTCGGATTCAAGGGCGTCCAGGGTAGACTGGCTAATCTTCTGCTCTTTATCGATCATTATTTCAATGCGCATAAAAGTCACCTCAGCTGATGACATCCATTGAGCGGTTGTATTCGTGGCTTCTGATTTTTGCCATGAGTTCATCAGTCAATTCAGAAACCCACTGCAGAGCCAGCCCCTTCTCTTCATCACTACACTCACTAGCCGCTACAAGCTTAAGAAAAAAATCAATGCGCTGGAGCTTCAAAGACTCCAAAAAATAGTCCTGCATCTTTCCTCCTATGACACTAAAACAATACTGTATAAATAACCACTGTTTATATTTACAGTATATAATAATCTTACTGATGTAAAACGTTTTTTTACGTTCATCGGCCTGATATGCCTGGTATTATTAAGAGCACGAATTGTCAACCCGCGTAATTAATACAGGTTCCGCCACTTATCATCTTCCTTCAGACGCTGGTTCCGATAGAAGATACGCAGGCCTGCTCCTGACGGAATACTGCCGCCGCGAAGGAGCAAATCGACTTCTTTCTCGCTGCCATCAAATCCCCTGGACTTCAGTTCATAGACGAGCTGCTGTCGCTGATGGTCTGTAATTCGCTGTTTGTAGTCTTTACGCCGTTTCGGTTTCACCTGGCGTAACCTTGCAGCCAGTTCCCGGCGCTCTTTTTTGCTCATACTGTGCAGGTAATTGTGCAACTCCTTGTCATTCATACGGGTAATATCCGTTCTGGAGTCCCCATCAGCTGATTTGTCTTTCCCTTGTTGGTTCAAATTTTCAGCAAGGGGACAGTTATTGCCACGAGTCCAAGGGGCGCAAGCGCCCTGGTCGGCTGCCGCCTCCTGAACGTCAACGGCTTTACGAACCATTTTCCACTTCACTGCATGAGTGCAGATCTTGCCCTCTGCAATGGGTGACCAGATGCCATAAATACGAATGCCGTGATCGCCATAGGCGGTCGGCTCTTCGTTGATTTCATAAGCGGTTCTGATGAGGTGATATTTACGGGGAACCAGTACGCCGCCCTGCTTCATGATGTAGGTGGCAAAACAACCAGCATCAGCAGCAGCCAGGATGGCATCAAGGCGCGGGTTATCCAGTACCGGCGCACCTGCTTTTTTGTCCTCCTGTTGCCTTGCCGCCTGACCAGCCAGCAATCGCAGTTCACGGTAAGCCTGACGCCCCGGAATGCCAAAGAAGCGGAATTGCTGAACACGATGCAAAGACGCCCAGGCATTCACGTATTCAGCGTTATCACGCAGAGATTTACCCGTTTCCTTGCTGATCTCGCCAGCCAGACCACGCCCGTCAATGTTCTTACTGATGTATTTCGCTATGTAGCTTGTCGGCGTTCCTTTGCGCGGGTTAATCAGCTCAGACTTAAAGCGCGGCCCCGTGTTATTGCCCAGCTCCTCGCGGTCTTCACGGATAGCAAACTTACGCAACAATGCAGTAATGGCTCGGCGGTCTTTTTTGCGCATGAAACACAACAGGTGCCAGTGAACTGTGCCGTCATGATGCGGCTCAGCCACCCGCACGCCATACCAGCGCAACCCGGCTTTGTGCATCGCCTTACGAAATGCAGCAAACATGCCGACCAGATAATCGCTGCTTTGTCTTACCGTCGCATTTGTCCAGGTCGGGTTGGGCCTGCCGTTATTTAGCGTGGAATGGAAACGTGACGGACAGGTGATGGTGTAGAAAACGGCGCAGTCACCGCGCATTTCCGCGATAAGCTCCAGACCTTTAACACAGGCCATCATCTCATTGCGGCGATGCGCAGGGTTGCTGCTGCTGGCGTTTACCACATCCTCCATGTCCAGCGTGTCGCCGTCTTCGTTCACCAGTTCATGAGAACGGAAAAACTCCAGCGACTTACGGCGCTGCTCACGTTTATGCGTCACGGCTTCATAGCTGACATAGGGAGATGCTTTTTTGCTGACCAGGCAGACAGCACGCAACTGCTCTTCCCGCCATTCGCAACGCATCTTCCATAATTTCCGATACCACCAGTCGGCGCACAACATACGCGCCAGCGAACCCGGAATGAGTTCATAGGGCACGGGTTTACGGCGGTTTCTTTTCCGACGGAGTTGCTCAAACGCAGGCGGGATGACATCCAGACGCAGGGTTTCCGCTGCCACCTTTTCCCATGTCTTGCGGATTTCTTCTGGCTTAACGTCATCGGTGGCATACAAATCACCACAAGCTGCATCAAGGCACATACTCATATGCGCAGCTACCAGGGTGGACAGGCGTTTCACCTGATCCTGACTCATTTCAGGCAGGATCAGCAGGCCGTCCAGCCCTTCATGGCTTGCCATAAAGCGAAAAGATGCAGATAGCTGACTGTCGCGTACATGCTCCAGTCGTTCCAGACATGGCTTAATCGTCTCACGTAAATAGCGGGAATAAGCCTTTGGCCTGCCCAGGCTGCTGAAGTATTCAATACGTTGCATCAGCGGCTTGCTGATATGGGAAGGCTGGGCGTTGACGTCCGCCAGAATGACCATATCCGGATTAAAACACTGCTGCTCATGCGCCAGCTTTGCCCGACTAATGAGCTTATCCTGTTCCATTTCGCGCTGGACAGGATCACGGGATTCATTAAAGAAATAACGCTCCCAGACCTGATCACTCAGCGCCTCACGGCGCAGCTGTTCCTGCTCGTTATCGGCAGCGTACAGAGTGATCAGGTTTGAAAGCGTAGAAACCGGCGCAACTTCCGCCGGGTCCAGATAAGGGTTAATGGCCTTTTTCGGGCTGTTCCATGAGAACGATGCGGCAGCTTCGTTAAAGCCGCAGCAGTTGTTCATATCGGCATGACTCATGCACGTACTCCGTACACGGCAGAACTATCCACGCCACGCGAATAATCAAATCCCACCCAGCAGCGCGGCCCAGAAACAGCAATGATTTCTGTTGCTGATTTACCCTCGCCAGCGGCCACACCGATGCTGCGTTTTGCCTTGATGTAGTGGTGAGTAAAATTGCGATACAGCGAACGGATCAGGGATGTGTCACTGTTAGAAACAATGACCGGATGTCCTTCTGATGACCGATGTTCAAGAACGGATGCCAGGTGATACTGGTCATCTTCAGTGAAGCCGTCAGTGTGATAACCGGAAAACGTACCGTCATACGGCGGATCGCAATACACCACATCCCCCGCCTTCAACATCGCCAGCGTTTCATCAAAGCTGGCGCAGATAAACGTTGCTCGCTGGGCCTTTTCTGCAAATGCGCGAATTTCTTTTTCAGGGAAATACGGATTTTTATAATTACCGTAGGGAATGTTGAAATGCCCGCTCTTGTTATAGCGACATAAACCACGGTAACCGTGACGATTGAGATACAGGAAATATACCGCTTTCATGAAATCAGTAATTTCAGTTGAGTAATTAAACTCCTGCCTTATGTTGTAATAAGCCACCTCCCTGTTTGCGATCTCAAATAAAACTCTGGCGCGAGATATAAACGATTCACAATCAGCGGCAACCTTTTTATAGAGGTTGATTAAATCAGGATTAATATCCGCAACCAGATAGCTGGGATAATCCGTCTCCATCATCACAGCACAGGAACCCGCGAAAGGTTCAACCAGTCGCGGGCCAGCAGGAAGATGTTTTTTCAGTTCGGACATTACGGCGGTTTTATTTCCCGCCCATTTCAGGATGGTGCTCATACAGCACCTCCGTTGTAATGTTTGCCTTTCAGCTCTGCGATTTCCTGACAGGTAATGCAAAGCTGCACACCCGGAATGGCACGGCGGCGTGCTGGCGGAATTGGCGCTTCACACTCAATGCAAAGCACGCGGGACACGCCCGGCGTTTTGGCACGGGCAGCACGGATATGACGCTGGCGTTCTTCTTCAACGCGCTGCTGTACGAGATCCATTGCATCAGCCATTAGTGGATCTCCTGCGCTTCGTTCTGGATTGCTTCAGCAGTTACACGCAGTAGTTCTGCTGCTTCGACGTGGTTTAGCTGGCGGGATGTGATATGACACGCCAGGCTATCAAGGCGAGCTGCCATTGCTTCAGCCCTTGCCCGGCGTTCTTCCAGACGAGCCTCTGTCAGTAAAATATTAAGCCCTGCATCATCCGGTCCGGTTTTAGTCGTGAGAGTTTCAATATTACACATAATCAATTCTCCTGAATTTAGATAAAGGGATACCCGGCGGGTTTACGCCATTAATTTCATTAGTTGGTTAATTCGGCATGGTTAGCCGTCTGGGAAATAAGCTCACCACTGCACGAAAATGATTCATTGCTTTAATCAACTCCCGCTTTTCGTCAGTGGTCAGCTCATTAATGCTGATGCTATGACGTTCAGCTGGAATTTTTGCCATAAAGAATATAGCAGCCAGTGCCCGTTTATTTTGTTCGTTATTGATATCCCGTGGATCACGCATATCTTTAATAAACCGCTCAAGCTCTGACTCAATATTCAGGCCAAATACTTTCGCCCTTAATTCCGCAATGTGATTAAGTCCATTCAGGCGTTCACCGGGGCTTAATGGAACAGTCGCCGCAGCGCCATTAATTGCCATACTTCATATCCCCCAAACGCACCTATCGTTCTTTGTTCTTACGGTAACGCTCAAGGGGAGATACATTTTTTCGTACCGTCTCTTTAACCTGCTCTCCCCGTAAAAATGTCCCATCCTTTAGCGTGAAAAAGTAACTGCCATCGCCCGACAACGACGGATAACAACAGAGCAAATCATCTTCAGGTACTGAATAACTCTCCCCTCTGTAACAAAACTGATAAACCACATCACTTTCCGCTGTATACATTTTGACTTTCTCCGTTTCCTCGTGGTCAATTCAGACAGCAATTCATCTTGTGAATGACATGGATGCCAGCGCTTTCCATCCTCACCCATGATCCAGCCGTGACCGTAGTGCATTGCCGGGCTTTGCTTTACCAACAGCGATGCAAATGATGGTTCTTTCGACAGCATAAGCACCTCACAGCAAACCGAATGAAGCACCGAGGCCAGTAACGGTATCAACTGCACTCGCCATCGCAGGGTTAGCCTGTAAACGGGCCTGCAATGAAACAGCAGCTAACGCCATCAGTCGTGTAACAGAGTTAATGCTGCTGATAGCATCACGACGACCTGCACTGGTTTTTACATCGCCAGATACCGCACCTGCAGCAACACGCCCGATCTCTGCGGTTGCACTCATGACGTAATGTGGCAGTTTCTCTTTTGCCACCTCATTAATCGGTACACATGGCAGGCAGTGAATCTGTGCCAGAAAACCGTCTACCAGCGTTGAATCTTCCGTCAGATCGGTAAGTAGCCAGATATCTGGCGCATTGAGCTGATGCGGTTGATCTGGGTTGAGTTTGTTTCGCAGAGTCTGGACATTCATTCCTGCACGTTCTGCCAGCTTCGCCATATTGTGACGAAGTGCAAAAGCTCTACAGGCTTCATCAAAATGCGGGTGTTTGGAAATCTTATAATCAAACATGCTACCCCCTTAGAAAGTTCTCATAATTGAACTTACTTACCAACAATGACGCGGAAGTTGGAATGACCGAGGGATTCACGGACCTGATCGGTTTTGTACATTAAATAACGCAGGCTTACGCGGCCTTTGTTTTTTTCTTTCTTGACCATGTATTTAGCAAGCTGACCATGGTGAATTTTTTGATACACAGAGCCGCGGGAGATACCTTCCCATTCCGCGAACTCTGCAGGCGTAGCCATCTCTTTTGGTACACGAATTGAAATATCAGTGCTCATAGTGCAGTATCTCCCGATTAAGGTTTGGTTTACGTCGTTTTATCTCGTTTTACTTGATTCAATATTTGATACATCGAGATACTACGATCCAATATTTGATACGTCAACAGGATTAAAAAATGATACAGGTAAAGGTTGGAGAGAATACAGGGGGAAGAGAGGCTATCCATAGACTAATGGCAGCCTATGATTTCAAGTCCAGACAGCAACTTTGCGATCACTTAGGCGCATCAAAAAGCACCATGGCAAACAGATACTTAAGAGATAGTTTTCCTGCAGAGTGGGTGATTCAGTGCGCCTTGGAAACAGGAGTTTCTTTACTGTGGCTAACCACCGGACAGGGGGAACCAGGTCCAAACATTGAACCTAAAAAAAATATCAATTCCGTGAACTCCAGCAAGGTTGTACCTCTTTCTGAACTAGTATCTCCTGAAATTGACAAGGCGACTCTCAACGGTGGTTTATTGGTCGATGCTGGAAAAGCAATCATTGATAGCAGCATACTCCCCTCAGACTCAAGCAACCTACTGCTGGTGACTACTTCTGGTGATTCTTATTTAATAGATCGCAACCAAACACCACCAGTAAATGGTATGTGGTTAGTCGATATCGACGGGATAAAAAGCATCGTTAAACTGACTCGACTCCCGGGAAACAAATTAGTAGTGCATCAGGATGATTCATCGTTTGAGTGCGGTCTGGATGACATTGAGGTAGTAGGCCGCGCACTGAAAATCATTAAGAGCCTTTGATATGACCATCAGAAAACAGCCGAACGGAAAATGGTTGTGTGAGTGCTATCCCAATGGACGCAATGGCAAGCGCGTGCGTAAGCAATTTGCCACGAAAGGCGAAGCCATTGCGTTTGAAAGCTTCACAATGGAAGAAGTGAATAAAAAACCGTGGTTGGGTGAAAAGGATGATCGGCGACGCCTATCAGAATTAATTGAGCTTTGGTATTCCCTGTATGGTCAGACACTCGCAGACCCCAAGCGCCTCATGGCGAAACTTAGAATTATCTGTAATGGCCTAGGCGACCCCATCGCCTCAGAACTGACAGCCGGAGACTTTACGAAATACCGCGAAGCACGGTTAAAAGGTGAAATACGAAATGAAGATGGCACGCTTATGTCGCCCGTTAAGCCCCGCACGGTAAACCTTGAACAACGCAATCTATCATCGGTGTTCGGTACATTAAAAAAACTAGGACACTGGTCAGCACCAAACCCGCTGGCAGGACTTCCGACCTTTAAAATTGCCGAAGGTGAGCTGGCTTTTCTTTCCACGGACGAAATCAAGCGCCTGTTGGCGGCATGTGCTGAATCTCAAAGCCCTAGCTTACTAATGATTGCAAAAATATGCCTAGCTACTGGCGCACGGTGGAGTGAAGCAGAAAATCTGCAGGGCCATCAGTTATCCAAATACCGCATCACTTATACCAAGACGAAGGGCAAGAAAAACCGTACCGTGCCAATATCTCAGGATCTGTACAACGAACTTCCTAAAAATCGAGGGAAGTTATTCTCACCATGCAGAAAAGCCTTTGAGCGTGCAGTAAAGCGGGCCGATATTGAGCTTCCTGAGGGTCAATGCACCCATGTATTACGTCATACATTCGCCAGCCATTTTATGATGAACGGAGGAAACATACTTGTGCTTAAAGAAATTTTAGGCCATGCCGATATAAAAATGACCATGATTTATGCGCACTTTTCTCCAGATCATCTGGAGGATGCGGTAACTAAAAATCCTTTAAACTATATAGAGTGAAAACATGGACGAAAAAAAATCCAGTACTCAATTAGAATCAGAAAAGAAAAATGCACTCTGGATTGATCACTTTCTTGAACGACTATTGAGCCATGAAGAATTAAATCCACCATTCAACATTAAAGGCGATATAGCCAGTGATTTTTCTAATCGATGTAAAATTTATATGACTTTAATTGATGAATCAATAAAAGCAGACATGAATGGATGCGGTAGGGAACTTAGAGTTCTAAAAGGACGAGTTGCAA
>ERZ808049.387-NODE-387-length-25037-cov-15.695673_pt1 | contig 25037 bp, 20 predicted proteins | sample MGYA00380198_ERZ808049 | MGnify/ENA primary metagenome ERZ808049 (study PRJEB31490, sample SAMN06133414) | mouse gut metagenome | isolation source: Z2_2 | host: mice | place: China: Chengdu | collected 2015-05 ...
CTCCAATGGCAGAAGCATTAACAGTATTAGAAAATGCAGATGCAACACAAGAAGAAGTAGATGCAGCATATGAAGCATTAATGAGAGCATACTTGAACTTAAGATTAAAACCAAGTAAAGATTTATTACAAGATTTAATCAATAAAGCTCAAACATTATCTCAAACATTAAATGTAGCAAACTATACTCAAGAATCTTGGGGTGGATTTGTAGAAGCATTAAATCTAGCACAATCAGTATTGGTAGATGAAAATGCAGATGAAGCAGCTATAAAAGCAGCAGTGGAAAAATTACAAGCAGGTATTGATAACCTAACAGTAAATCCTACAGCACCAGTAAAACCTGGAGATAAAGCTCCAAGTGTAAGTACAGGTGATTCAACTAGCATGATTTCATCACTTGCAGGTTTAGCTTTGGCTTCTATTGCATTCTTAGGAGCAAAGAAAAGAAAAAAATCTAATTAATATTTAAAATATTATATATTTTAAAAAAATTGTAGGTTTTATCTAATTAAAAAGAGGAATTTGACCTATATGGAATAATTCCTCTTTTATTTTATTAATATGTAAGTTAAAAAAGGAGTGTTTAAATTGAAGAAAAAATCATCGATATTATTTTATGTTTTTTCAGGATTATTTTTAATTATAACTATATTTTTAACAGTCGATAGTTTTATTGGATTAGCTAATTCAGCAGCAGAGTCTGGTGTATCTATGTTGGAAGAATGGGTGACAGTCTTAAAAGTCTTACTTTCTACTTCTGGTGGATTTCTTGGTTTTGCGGTACTTTGCTTAGGAATAGGTTTAGTTTTAAGTAAATTAGATAAGTAATGAATAAAATGTGATGATTGAATTAAGTTAGTTCTTAAAAATCATCTTTTTTATTATCTGAAACAATTTTTTTATAAACTTTCAATAAATAAAGTTAATACTATTACTTGTAGTTAAATAATAAAAAAAGATGAAATTATAAATTAAAAACTAAATTTAAATTTCATCTTTTTATCTTTTATTTATTAATAGCTAATTTAACTGTACCAACATTAGTCATTCCAATTGGTAAATCAAAGATAGCTTTTAAATAAACATAACCATCAGAAGAAACACTGTTTTCTGGTAAAATTAGCTTATATGTTTGATTTGATATTGGTTTAGAAGAAATATAATACAATGAATCCTTTTGAGGAATAAAAATATCACCATCTTTACTTGTGGCTATGTGTTTAAACCATAGTTTTGTATTTGAGCTTTCTATATTCAAAATAACTTCAACACTATTATCTGTAAGTTTTTTTACATCAGCGTTAAAAAAAGCAACTTGAGCACTAAAGCATGGAGCATACATCCCATTACTATTTAATGGAAGGTAGCCACCACGATTGGCAGTACTATAGGTATTGTAATCTACGGGTATCTTATATCCTTTTTTGCAAAGTACTGCATCTCCACCAGCTGGGGTGATTGCGAATTCTAAATATACATAACCATCTGACGAAACACTATCAGGACTAAGAGAAGTAGTAGTAATTCCTTGAGAAGATGTATAAAAAGCTGTATTTTTACTTGGAATAAAGTTTTCTCCACTTGCGTCAGTAGCCAAATGTTCATAATATCCTCTAACAGTATGTATCATTTCATTAATAGTAAGAGTAACACTGCCATCATTTTCACGGTGAGCTGTTATAGTATGTTTGATTATAGATGCTGATATTCCATCTAAATAAGCATCATCAGGATGAAGCGTTATAAATTGTGTTTGATCAATGTTAGTAGAAGTTCTAGTATCTAGTAGTAGTGCAGCCTTTTCAAATTGTGGTAATTGAGCAGCACTAACGCTAGTATAAGAACCTAAAAACAGCATCATTGAAAGCATACATGCAATAATTTTTTTCATAATATTTTTCTCCTTTTTATTATAGTTTTTAGCCGTATGAGCACTACATAACTATAAAATAATACAAAAAGAAGTATTAACTATTAAAGTTAACAAGTATATTAAAATATAATATTATAATTGTATAATATCTACATCCTTTCAAATAAAATTTTTTTATCCCATTATTATGTAAGCGCCCTCACAACTAGCATTATTATAACATAAGTTGGAATAATGTGTTTTATTTAGTTAGATTTAGGTATTCAATTTTTTAAGCTTTTTATAAAGAGTTTAAGTTAGATTATTATCTTTTTTATTATTTATTGTATAATTGTAAAAAGATTGAAAATATTATATATTATGGTATTATATATAAATTATAGTTAACTAATCTAAATGATGGGAGGGAATAGTATGGAGATTTTGCTTGAACCAGTTGAAGAATCCCTTATGGCTTTACCGGTATTATTTTTAGCTTATTTATTAGTTGAATATTTATCAAACCAGGATATTATCAATAAAGTAATGAAGTTTGGAAAAGTTGGACCTTTCATTGGTTCTTTGCTTGGGAGCATTCCACAATGTGGCTTTTCAGTTATTGCTGCTAAGTTATATTCAATGCGTTATTTAACGATGGGAACCTTATTAGCTATTTTTATTGCTACTAGTGACGAAGCTCTTGCTATTATGGCTATTCATCCTGATTTATGGCGGATGTTAGCACTTTTGGTTATTATTAAAATTATTATTGGAACAATGGTTGGGTTTATTATAGATTATTTCAATCATAAAAGTTATGCTAATTATGAATATTTGCAAGTTGAACCTTGTGATTGCGGATGTCAAAACGGTATTATATTACCAGCATTGAGGCATACGATAAATATTTTTCTATTTATACTTTTAACTAATATAGTTTTTACGATAATTATTAATAGTATTGGTGAGGCAAGGTTAAGTAATTTATTAGAGACTAATTGGTTGCTACAACCAATTATTGCGGGGGTTATTGGATTTATTCCTAATTGTGCAGGTTCTGTTATTCTTACTCAATTGTATGTAGATGGTGGTTTAACATTTGGAGCTCTACTTACAGGTTTAACGACAAGTGCAGGGATAGGAACTTTAGCGCTAATAAAATATAATGAAAATAAAAAAGATACTTTTAAAATTCTTTTAGTCTCTTATATGGTTTCTTTAGTTATAGGATATATAGTGTCATTAATAATGTTGTAGTAGTCATTTTGACTGCTTTTTTTTGCATTAATTTATTATTATTGGAAATAATAAATTTAGATGCATATCAAATGACAAAATTAATAATAAATACTATTATTAAAGTATAAGGAGGAACAAACATGAAAAAAGAAGATGATTTAAGGAAAGTAGTATTAATAGGTACTGGATTGGTAGGTATGTCAATGGCCTATTCAATGTTAAATACTGGTGGAATTGATGAACTAGTACTAGTTGATTTAGATGAAGAAAAGGCTTTGGGAGAAGCAATGGATATGAGTCATGGTTTGCCCTATAGCAAAAGTAGTTTAAAGGTTAAGGCTGGGAACTATGATGAGTGCAAGGATGCAGATATTGTAGTAATAACTGCTGGTGCAGCACAAAAACCTGGGCAGACTAGATTGGAATTAGTAACTATTAATGCTAAAATCATGAAATCTATAACTCAATCAATAATGGCAACTGGTTTTGATGGAATTATTATTGTTGCAAGTAATCCAGTTGACTTAATGAGTTATGTTGTTCAAAGAGTATCGAAATTACCAACTAATCGTGTTATTGGAACAGGTACAATTTTAGATACTGCAAGACTTAAGTTCTTATTAGGTGAATATTTGAATGTTTCTTCGACAAATATCCATGCTTATATTTTAGGAGAACATGGTGATTCATCGTTTGTACCATGGATGAACGCTTATATTGGATGTAAAAGTATGATGGAATATATTGTAGAAATGAATATTGATATGAATGAAATGCATAAGATTTATAAAGAGGTCCAGCAAGCAGCATATGAAATTATTAAAAGAAAAAATGCTACTTATTATGGAATTGGGTTATCATTGAATCGTATGATAAGTGCTATTTTTGGTGATGAAAATGCTGTATTAACGGTATCTGCGTATCAACAAGGGGAATTTAAACAAGAAGGATTATATATTGGAGTTCCAGCAATTATTAATCGGCATGGTATTTCAAAAATTATGCCATTATACTTAAATAACGTTGATCAACGTAAATTTGATAAGAGTTGTAAAACATTAAAAGAAATAATCAACAATGAATTAAAGACAATTATTAATGATTGATGATATAATAGTTAGGAAAGCAGGTGGTAATGTGAAAAAATTACTCATAGTTTTCCTAATTTTATTTTTTATAACTGGTTGTAAACAAGAAAAGCAATTAGAAACAGTTATAATTAAAACAAAAGTAATTGAACAGCAACAAAATGGAATAGTGGAAAAACAGGGTGAAAAAACTAAACCAATTATTCATAATTCGGTTAATGAATTACCAGTAGCAGGTAATAATCATTTAATTGTAATTGATGCTGGACATCAGCGTTATGGCAATAATGCTCCTGAACCAATTGGACCAGGGGCCATAGAAACAAAAGCTAAAGTTACTAGTGGGGCAACGGGGGTTATTACAGGAAACTTAGAATCACAAATAAATCTTGATGTAGCATTAAAATTGAAAGGAAAATTAGAAGAGTGTGGGTATCAGGTAATTATGGTACGAACAAGTCAGAATGTTGATATGTCAAATAGTGAAAGAGCTAAAATTGCTAATGAAAACAAAGCAGATGCATTTATTCGTTTGCATTGTAATAGTGATGATGCTTCAAGTGCTAAAGGAGTACTAACTATAGCACCATCTATTGACAATCGTTTTTGTAGTCAGATTGCAGATGCTTCACAATTACTATCCAAATATGTTTTAGACAATATATGCCAGACTACTGGTGCTAAAAATCGTGGTGTTATGATAAGTGATAACATGAGTGGGATAAACTGGTGTCAAGTACCAGTAACAATAGTTGAAATGGGATTTATTTCTAACCCAGAAGAAGATAAGTTGTTATCAGATGATAATTATCAGGATAAAATAATAACAGGAATTATTAAAGGTATAAATGAGTTTATAAATTAGAGAATATTAAAACAGAGATTATTTTTAATAAAATCTCTGTTTTAATTTATGTTGGTTTAAAGTGATAATGATATAACAAATAATTTTAGTTATATAATATATAGATAAAACAATTATAATCCCGCTAATCAAACAATCGTCATCATCATTGATAAAGATGATTTGATATACTGGTCTTAACATATTATACTTTTCACCAGCATCTAACTGTTCTACTAAGAGTCTAGCTCCATAAAACTGAAACCTTGCTGATTCACTGTTATTATTACCTGCCATCTGCATTTCAATATCAATAACTCTGCCAGTTTCATCAACAGCACAAATATCTAAAATAATATTTTTAGCGAGAACAGTATTTTGATTGATTTCAGGATTTTTAACAATCATTTTTTTACAGTCGATATTGGTAACGAGTTTAACGATGTACTTTCTTAACATTCTAGATTCAGCAGTATCTCTGGAAAGAAGATATTTAAAGAAAAGATCATTATTAAATTTAACTAAGCTATTTTGATAATTAATTACTTTTAAAATGAAATTGCAGCAAACCTGTTTTTATATTTATGTACAAATAATTGAAAAAGTACTATATAGAATACAGTTTGACACATACTTTTGAAGTTATTTATTTGGATGCTAATAGTAATTTTGTAATCATTTTAGATATTATCTGAAAGCTAGAGTAAAATGTTTAAATTTTTTTATTTATGTAATATTTAATTTATTAATAATAAAGTTTTTTTATTTTTTACTAATAATTATTTATATTATATGTTAAAATATAACAATGTGAGGTGTAAATATGGAAGACTTTATTCAACCAAAACAAAAAAAAATAGTTAAAAAAAATCATTTCAAAGAGACAGTATTTATAGTTTTAATGATAATCTGTTTAGGGATTGGTTTTATTTCGGGATATATAATAAGAAAGACAAATATAGATACTAATAATAGAGAATCAAATACATCTGTATTAGATGAAGCATATGAAATTCTAAATGAATATTGGTACAATCCAAATGATAATAAAGTTGATATTGAAGGTAATTCAATTGCTGCATTAGTTAATTCATTAGGAGATATTCATTCATCATATTTTACTTTTGAGCAGTCAGTAGCATTTAATCAAAGTGTTGAAGGGAATTTTGATGGAATTGGTGTTGCTTATACTGCTTTAAATAATGGAATTATTATTACAAAGGTATATCAAAATAGTCCAGCTACTCAAAGCGGTATTCAGGTAGGTGATATTATTACTAATGTTGATGATAGTAATATTGCAGGTAAAAGTTCAGATGAAGTAAAAGAACTTGTAAGAGGGCAAGCTGGGACTAGTGTTAAACTTAGAATTTTAAGAAATGATGAAACTTTTGATATTGATGTAAAACGTGGTAGTGTAGAGACTGCTGTAAATGGTGAAATAAGAGAAGAAAATAATAAGAAGTTTGGATATATAGAAATTAGTACTTTTAGTACAACTACTGGTGAAGAAGTTGAAGATTTTTTACAATCTTTTGTGGATGAACAGATAAGTAATTTAGTTATTGATTTACGTGGTAATGGTGGTGGGTACTTGGTGGCTGCTAATGATGTATTAAATCTTTTTATTGATGAAGGTAAAACTATTTATCAGATGAAAGAAAAAAGTGGTGCGGTTCAAAAGACCAAAGCAAGTAATTGTAAAAAATATAGTTTTGCTAATAACTATATTTTAGTAGATGGACAAACAGCATCAGCCTCTGAAGTTGTAGCAGGAGCTTTACAGGAGTTATGTAATTTCAAATTGGTGGGTTCACAGACATATGGAAAGGGTACTGCACAAACACAAAAACAGTTGAGTGATGGTTCTGTCTTGAAATATACTTATGCTAGATGGATGTTACCAAGTGGAACATGGATTAATAGAAAGGGTTTAACACCTGATTATTTGGTTGAAAATATAGATGTTAGTGATATATCTACAATAGCGGTTGATAAAGATTTAAAATATGATTGTGTAGATGAAAGAGTTTTAGCAATGCAAAAATCATTAAAGATTTTAGGGTATGATTGTAAAAGGGAAGATGGATATTTTTCTAGTGATACTGTAGAAGCCTTAAAACAATTTGAAAGTGCTAATAATTTAAATGTAGATGGTATTTATAATGATAATGATAAAAATATGTTAATAAGTAAAGTGATTATTTATATTAATGATTTAAGCAATGATTATCAGTATAAGAAGTTAATTGAGATAATGAAATAAGAACATGACAGATAATAACTGTTATGTTTTTTATTGTCATGGGTATAATTCTTTTAACTTGGCTATTTTCTTGATATAATAAAAAAGACTTATAGGAGGTGGATATAATGCATCAATTTAAACTGGTTTCTCCCTTTAAACCAATGGGAGATCAGGTAGAAGCAATTGAACAATTGGTAGAAGGTATTAAAGCAGGAAAGAAAGAACAGGTTTTATTAGGAGGGACAGGAACAGGAAAAACTTTTACTGTTTCTAATGTAATTGCTGCTGTTAATAAACCGACGCTTGTTCTAGCACATAATAAGACTTTAGCAGGACAATTATATTCAGAGTTAAAAGAATTTTTTCCTGAAAATAGAGTTGAATATTTTATATCAAACTTTGATTTTTATCAGCCAGAAGCTTATATTCCTGGTCGAGATTTATATATAGATAAAAATGCTAAAACAAATTATGAAATTGAAATGCTTAGAAGTGCTGCAATGAATTCTTTAATTGAACGTGAAGATGTAATTGTTGTAGCATCAGTAGCCTCGATATATGGACTTGGTAACCCTGAACAATATAAAGAGATGATTTTTGCCTTACGTGTTGATCAGGAAATTGATCGTAAGCAATTACTTACATATTTAGTTGATCGCCAATATCAACGTAATGATATTGAACAAACTAAAGGAACTTTTAGAGTTCGAGGTGATGTAATAGAAATCGTACCTGGACATACTGAAAGCTGGTTAATTAGAATTGAATTATTTGGTGATACAGTTGAAAGAATAACAGAAGTCGATCCATTAACTGGACATGTTTTAGGAGCATATAATACATATACAATTTATCCAGCTTATGGTTATGTTACTAAAAAAGAACAGATATTGAAAGCTTGTAATACAATCACAACTGAGCTGGAAGAAAGACTAAAAGAATTTAAAGATGAGACTAAATTATTAGAATATGAACGTTTGGATCAAAGAACTCGACATGATGTAGAAATGTTAAAAGAAGTTGGAATGTGTCCTGGAATAGAAAACTATTCTCGCCATATTGATGGACGCAAAGAAGGACAAAGACCATATACTTTGATTGATTATTTTCCCAAAGATTTTTTAATGATTGTAGATGAAAGTCATGTTATGTTACCTCAGGTAAGAGGGATGTATAATGGGGATCGTTCACGTAAAGAAACTCTTGTTGAATATGGTTTTAGATTACCAAGTGCCTTAGATAATCGACCATTAAGATTTGAAGAATTTGAAAAAATAGTTAATCAAGTAATATATGTTTCAGCTACTCCTGGAGATTATGAATTAGAACATGTAAATAATCAAGTTGTGCAACAGATCATTCGACCTACAGGATTGCTTGATCCTAAAATAGAAGTTCGTCCAACTAAAGATCAAATAGATGATATTATTAGTGAAATTAAGATTCGTCAGGATCGTAATGAAAGAGTTTTAATAACTACTTTAACTAAACGAATGGCTGAAGATCTAAGTGCATATCTAAAAGAATTAGGAATTAAAGTAGCATATTTACATAGCGATACTAAAACATTAGAAAGAACAGAAATATTAAGGGATCTGCGTTTAGGTAAATATGATGTATTAGTAGGAATTAATTTATTAAGAGAAGGACTGGATTTACCAGAAGTAAGTCTGGTTTGTATTCTAGATGCTGATAAAGAAGGTTTTTTAAGAAGTAACCGTTCATTAATTCAAACTATTGGTAGAGCTGCTCGTAATAGTAATGGAGAAGTTATTATGTATGGTGATAAAGTAACTGATTCAATGGCGTATGCAATTGAAGAAACTAAGCGTCGTCGTAAAATTCAACATGCTTATAATAAAGAGCATAATATTATTCCAACAACCATTCATAAAGAAATTCGTGATGCAATTAGAGGTCAAGAAGTTATTGATGATGCAGCCAGCTTAGTTAAAAAAGGACGTAAGGCTAGTAAGAAAGATAAACAGGTAATGATTCATGAACTGGAAAAACAGATGAAAGATGCTGCTAAAATATTAGATTTTGAAAGAGCAATGGAACTTAGAGATATAATTATGGAGCTTCAAGGTGAAAAGTAATTATAGGTTTCCTTCTTTAGTTAAAAATATTTTTAAGGATATTGATGAAAATGGAGGGAAAGTTTTTCTTGTTGGTGGAATAGTTCGTGATATGTTAGTTTATGGTAATGTGGATTATCATGATGTCGATATAGAAGTATATGGTTTGACGGTTGAGCAGTTAGAGAATATACTAAGTGAATATGGGCACGTAATTTGTATAGGTAAATCATTTGGTATTTTAAAGCTGGATAATTTACCAAATTATGATTTTGCACTTCCCCGAACTGAGATTAAAGTTGGAAAAAATCATCAAGATTTTAAGATTAAGGTTGATAAGGATCTTGATTTTAAGATTGCTGCATCAAGACGTGATTTAACAATTAATGCTTTGATGTATGAAATTAAGACAGATAAGATTCATGATTATTTTCATGGAATCGAAGATTTGAACAAGCGAACTTTACGAATGGTAAATGAAAAAACATTTCCAGAGGATCCTCTTAGGGTTTTAAGGTTAGCACAGTTTGCATCTCGTCTTGATTTTTGTATTGAACCAAAAACAAAAAAAATATGTAAGGAAATGGTTAGCAAGGGATTATTAAATAACTTAAGTAATGAACGAGTATTTAATGAGTACAATAAGATACTATTGAGTAATCATCCTTCAGTTGGATTAACTTTTTTAAAGGAAGTAAAAGCTATTTTACCATGTCTGGATGTGTTATCAAAAACTATGCAAAGACTAGATTATCATCCTGAAGGAAATGTTTGGAATCATACTATACTAGTAACTGATTTAGCTGCTTTATGTAGTCAAAAAACAACTAATCCATTAGGGTTTATGTGGGGTGCATTATTACATGATATTGGAAAAGCTTTAGTAACGACAAAAGAAGGTCATGCACCAAATCATAATGAAGCAGGGGTAGAAATTTTTAATAAAGAATTAAAAAATTTAATTCCTGATAAAAAACTACAGAAGTATATCAAAACGATTATTCTATATCATATGCATTTGATGAATATGGTTAGAAATGGAGCAAAAGATTATAGTTATTTTAAAATTTTAAAGGGAATAGATGGGATTGTTAGTATTGAAGACTTAATTTTAATTACAAAATGTGATAAACTAGGAAGATATAAAGATGAACATGAAAATATAAATCACTTTGATTTTGTCATGAAAGAAAAGATGACTCAATTAGGAACTGTTGCTAAATTACCATTAGTTAATGGTAATGATCTTAAATTATTAGGAATTGAGCAGTCATCAAGATATCAAAAATTATTAGATTGGGCTTATGATCTACAATTAAGAGGTCATAATAAGGAATCAATTTTGAAGATGATAAAAGGTAGGTAATATATGGAAAATGATAAATTAATCATTAAGGGTGCTAGAGAAAATAATTTAAAAAATATTAATCTTGAGATACCTAAAAATAAACTTGTAATTATGACGGGGTTATCAGGTTCTGGAAAAACTTCTTTAGCATTTGATACTATCTATGCAGAAGGACAGCGTCGTTATGTAGAGTCATTAAGTGCATATGCAAGGCAGTTTTTAGGAAATATGGAAAAACCTGATGTTGATAGTATAGAAGGACTTTCACCAGCAATAGCAATTGATCAAAAAACAACATCAAACAATCCACGTTCAACAGTAGGAACTGTTACTGAAATATTCGATTATTTAAGGTTATTGTATGCTAGAATTGGAAAAGCTTATTGTCCAGAACATAATACGATAATAGAATCACAAACAATTAAACAGATGGCAGATACAATTGATAAATATCCTGATGGTAGTAAATTACAAGTGTTAGCACGTTTAGTAAAAAATCAAAAAGGGACTTTTAAAGATTTATTTGAAGATCTATTAAAAGATGGTTATATTAGAATACAAGTTGATGGAGAAGTTAAATTATTAGATGAAGGAATTGAGCTTGATAAGAATAAGAAACATAATATTGATGTAGTAATTGACAGAATAGTAAAAAAAGAAGGTTATCGTAGTCGATTGATAGATTCATTGGAAGTTGGATTAAAATTGACAGGTGGAGAAGTCATTGTTTCTAATTTAAGTGATGGTAGTGAGGCATTATTTTCAGAACATTTAGCTTGTCCTGTTTGTGGATTTAGTGTTCCAAAATTAGAACCCCGCTTATTTTCATTTAATAATCCTCTTGGTGCTTGTCCAGATTGTCGAGGGCTGGGAATTAAAAATGAAGTTGATACTGATTTATTGATTCCAGATTGGAATTTAAGTATAAATCAAGGTGGAATTAGATATTTTAAAACATCTGTTGGTACAGATCGAATCGAGTGGCAAAGATTTTTAGTCTTATGCAAAACATATAAGATTGATTTAGATAAACCATTAAAAGATTTTACTAAAAAGGAATTGAAAGTTATTTTAGAAGGTTCTGATAAACCAATATCTTATCAGATTGTTTCTAGTAGTGGGAATATATCCAAAACAACTAAGCCAATTGAAGGGGTTAAGGTTTTAATTCAAAGAAGGTTTGAAGAAACGACTTCATCATGGTCTAAAGAATGGTATGCTTCATTTATGGCTGAACATACATGTCCAACTTGTAAAGGAAAAAGATTAAATGATCAAGTATTAAGTGTTAAAGTTGGAGGCTTAAATATAAGTGAATTTACTGATATGTCAATTAGACAAGCTTTACAGTTTGTAGATGAACTTAAATTAAATGATTATGAAGAAAAAATCGCACATTTAGTTTTAAAAGAAATAAAAGATCGATTAGGATTCTTAAATGATGTAGGATTAGGATATTTAACTTTATCAAGAAAAGCTGGTGGTCTTTCAGGTGGAGAAGCACAGCGAATTCGTTTAGCCACACAAATTGGTTCAAGGTTAACAGGGGTACTATATGTTTTAGATGAACCATCAATTGGATTACATCAACGTGATAATGATAAATTAATTGCTACATTACAAAATATTAGAAATTTAGGTAATAGTGTTTTAGTTGTAGAACATGATGAAGATACAATGCGTGCTAGTGATTTCATTGTTGATATTGGTCCTGGTGCAGGAGTTCATGGTGGAAATGTTATCGTTGCTGGCACTCCAGAAGAAGTAATGGCATGTAAGTCATCTGTGACAGGGCAATATTTATCAGGGCGATTAAAGATTGAAGTGCCTAAAAAGCGACGTAAAGGGAATGGAAATTTTATTCAAATTAAAGGTGCTAAGGAAAATAACTTGAAAAATATTAATGTAAAATTTCCTTTAGGATGTATGTCTGTAGTTACTGGTGTATCTGGCAGTGGTAAAAGTACTTTAGTTAATGAAATCATGGGTAAAGCTATGATGGCAAAAATTTATCATTCTAAAGAAAGACCAGGTAAGCATAAAGAGATTTTAGGTTTAGAGAATATTGATAAAGTTATTGAGGTTAGCCAAGATCCAATTGGAAGAACTCCTCGTTCTAATCCTGTTACTTATACTGGAGTATTTGATGATATTAGAGATTTGTTTGCACAAACTAATGAAGCTAAAATGCGTGGTTATGATAAAGGACGTTTTAGTTTTAATGTTAAAGGTGGACGATGTGAGGCTTGCCAAGGTGATGGGTTAAAACGTATTTCAATGCATTTTTTACCAGATGTTTATGTTCCTTGTGAACAATGTGGTGGTAAAAGATATAATGAGGAAACTTTACAAGTTACATATAAAGATAAGAATATTTATGATGTTTTAGAAATGACAATTGAAGATGCAGTTGAATTCTTTAGCAATCTTCCTAAAATAAAAACAAAGTTACAGACTTTACAAGATGTTGGATTAGGTTATATCAAACTAGGACAAAGTGCGACTACATTATCTGGAGGAGAAGCACAGCGTGTTAAGTTAGCTAGTGAATTACAGAAAAAGGCAACTGGAAAAACAGTGTATATTCTTGATGAACCAACAACAGGGTTACATAGTAATGATGTTGCTAGGTTGATTGAAGTATTACAACGAATAGTTGAGCAAGGAGATTCAGTGATTATTATTGAGCATAATTTAGATGTTATTAAAGTTGCAGATTATATAATTGATTTGGGTCCTGAAGGTGGCGATGGTGGTGGTACAATAGTTGTTGCTGGAACACCAGAAAAAGTTGCTAAATGTAATGAAAGTTATACTGGAAGTTTTTTAAAGAAGATCTTATAGGGAGGATGCAGTAATGCCAAAATCAATAACAATTGGTGAAATATTAGATAAAGAGCATTATGTTCAAGTTACTGGTGATGAAAAAGCTTTAGAGAGGCCAATTTATGTAGCTGAAATAAATCGACCAGGATTTGAATTAGCAGGTTTTTTTAAACATAGTGATTTTCGTCGAATAATCATTTTTGGTGATAAAGAATCAGCATTTATTAATGAAATGTCTGAAGAAAGACAACGTGAAATTTTTCCTTTTTTAATTAATGATGAAGTACCATGTATTATTATTGCTAAAGGAAATGAATGTCCTGCTATTTTAATTGAGATAGCTAGAAAAAAAGATTTTCCAATCTTTGTAACTGAATCTGCAACAGGTAGAGTTTCAATTGAATTAACTAATATTCTTGATGAGGCTTTAGCTCCAGAGACATTAATACATGGAGTATTTTTGAATATTTATGGAAAAGGTGTAATTATTAAAGGTGATAGTGGAATTGGAAAATCTGAAATAGCACTAGAATTAGTAAAAAGAGGACATCTGCTTGTTGCAGATGATGCTGTAGAATTATATCATTTAGGCCAAAGTATTGTTGGAAAAGCACCAGAAGTATTAACTAACTTATTAGAAATTCGTGGTATTGGAGTAATTGATGTTTCTAAAATGTTTGGAATTAGTTCAATTTTAGATAAAGATAAAGTAGATTTAATAATTCAATTAGATCGTTGGGTACCTTCACGTGAATATACACGAGTTGGAGTAGAGGAAAATGACTCTACAGAAGAAATTTTAGGTGTTAAGATTCCAAAGATTGTTGTGCCAGTATCAAGTGGAAGAAGTATGTCAGTGATTATTGAAGCAGCAGTTATGAATATGCGGTTACGAGAATATGGAGTTGATTCTAGTAAAGAGTTTGTTGATCGTATTTTGAAAAATATTGATAAAAATAAGGGGTAAAATATGACTTTTTTTCCTGATAGTAAGACATTTATACAAATTGGTTCATTTACTATTGCATGGTATGCAATCTGCATTATTATTGGAGCTGTTATAGCTTATAAGATAGGGCAATATAATTTTAAAAGAATGGGCCTTGATAAAGAGGTTTTATCTGATTATTTCTTTGGATTAATGATTACTGGCGTAATTGGAGCTAGAATTTGGTATGTTATTTTTATGTGGAATGAACTATACGCAAATAATCCACTAGAAATCATTATGTTTAGACATGGCGGATTAGCAATTCAGGGTGGAATATTTGTTGGATTAGTATTTAGCTGGTGGTATTTTAGGAAACATAAAATTGATTTTATGATTGCTGGAGATGCAATTATGCCTGGTGTTTTAGTTGCTCAAGCATTAGGTCGATGGGGAAACTTTTTTAATCAAGAAGCTTTTGGTGGGCCTGTAAGTTTAAAGTTTTTACAATCATTACATTTACCAGATTTTATAATTGAAGGTATGTACATAAATGGACAGTACTATCATCCTACTTTTTTATATGAGTCATTAGCTAATATAGCAGGTTTTTTAATTATATATTTTGTGATTCGTAAGATTCAAACTAAGCAGGGGGAGCAGTTTTTTAGTTATTTTATTTGGTATGGAATTTTTAGATTTTTTATAGAAGGTCTAAGAACAGATAGTTTATATATAATGGGGTTAAGGACAGCGCAACTAGTTTCGATTGTTTTTGTAGTTGTTGGAATTGCAGGTTATATTTATTGTAAGAAATGTGGTAAGCCAGCAATTAAAATATGAAATACAGAATTTGTCTAAATATATAATATTATTAGTGAAATTGAGGTGAAATTTATAGCCTCAATTTTTTATATTCGTTATAATTTTTATTGACATAAACTGTGGTAGCTGACTATTATAAATGTAATAAACAGATGTATTAAAAAATATTATTGTATTGGAGGGCGCATGAAAGCAAAAATTTTTAGTGTTTTACAAAGAATTGGGCGTAGTTTTATGTTACCGATTGCAGTATTACCAGTTGCAGGTTTGTTTTTGGGAATAGGAAGTTCATTAACTAGTAACACGACAATTTCATCATTACATTTAGAAGCAATTTTAGGAAAAGGGACATTTTTAAATAATTTTTTAACTATTTTAACTAAAGTAGGGAATGCATTTTTTAATAATTTGCCTATTATTTTTGCAGCTGCAGTTGCTTTAGGAATGGCAAAAAAGGCAAAAGAGGTAGCAGTTATCTCTGCTGTTATTGCATTTTTTGTAATGCATACAACTATCAATGGTATGCTAACATTAAGTGGTGTAATTATAGATAATCAAGTAGTTGGAACAAATGTATTAGATGGTACTATTACATCTACTTGTGGAATACTTTCATTAGAGATGGGAGTATTTGGTGGAATAATAGTTGGTTTAGGAGTCAGTTTTCTACATAATCGATTTTATCAAATTCAGTTACCAAGTGTATTATCTTTTTTTGAAGGAGAACGTTTTATTCCGATTATATCAACGATAAGTTTTTTATTTGTGGGAATATTAATGTTTTATCTGTGGCCGTTTATCCAAAATGCAATTTTTGCATTAGGAAAGGTTGTTTCTACATCTGGGTATTTTGGCACTTTTATCTATGGGGTTATAAAAAGATTATTAGTTCCTTTTGGCTTACATCATGTATTCTATTTACCGTTTTGGCAAACAGCTATAGGAGGAACAATGAATGTAAATGATGTTATGGTTTATGGAGGACAAAATATCTTTTTTGCCCAATTAGCTGATCCAAGTGTATTACATTTCAGTAGTGAAGCTACTAAATATTTTACAGGTGAATTTATTTTTATGATATTTGGTCTACCTGGTGCTGCTTTAGCTATGTATCATACAGCAAAACCAGAGATGAAAAAAGCAATAGGTACTCTTTTCTTTTCAGCTGCTCTAACTAGTATTTTAACGGGAATAACTGAGCCGATTGAGTTTTCTTTTTTGTTTGCTGCTCCATTATTGTTTGGAGTTCAAGTCTTATTAGCGGGAAGTGCTTATATGATTGCTCATATATTTAATATTGCAATAGGTTTGACTTTTTCTGGAGGATTAATTGATTTTGTTATTTTTGGGGTGCTTCAAGGTAACAGTAAAACAAATTGGATATTAGTAATTCCAATTGGAATAATATATTTTTTCCTATATTATTTTAGTTTTAGATATTTAATTAAAAAATTTGATTTAAAAACACCAGGCAGAGAGACTAATAATAAATTATTAATTTTAAAAAAACCTAATTTATGTGATAACAAAAATATTATTGATAAACAATCACAACTTATTATTAGAGGTTTAGGAGGAAGAGATAATTTTAATGATTTAGATTGTTGTATTACTAGATTAAGAGTTACAGTTAATGATAATACAAAATTAAATGAAGGTTTATTGAAACAATCAGGAGCTGCAGCAATAATAACTCAGGGAAATAGTGTACAGATAATTTATGGGCCAAAGGCTTCATCTATTAAAACTAAATTAAATGAGTATTTATCAAATGTGCCTGTAGAATATGATGAATATAAGGAAGAAATAGTGTATAATCAATCATGTATAGAATTGGGAAATATTGTAGATGGAGAAGTAATGCCAATAGAATCATCATGTGATCAGATATTTTCACATAAACTGATGGGTGATGGGGTTATAATTAAACCACATAATGGATTAATTGTATCACCTTGTGATGGTGTGGTAACAATGATTTATCCAACAAAACATGCAGTGGGGATAAAATTAGATAATGGATGTGAATTATTATTACATTTTGGAATTGATACAGTTAATTTAAATGGAAATGGATTTGAGGTATTAGTTAAAATCAATCAGAGAATAAATAAGGGAGATCTGATATTAAATGCTGATCTGGAATATATTCGAGAAAAAGCAACTAGTGATCAGGTTATTTTGGTAATTACCAAGATAGTGGATAATTTAAAGATTGAAAAAAATTATGGGGAAATGAAAAGAGGAACTGTAATTTTAAAGATACTTAGTTAATTAAGAGAGGGGAATGTAATATGTATACTGTTATCAAGGTACTAAATAATAATACTATTCTAGCTAGTAACACAGATGAAGAGGTTATTATAATGTATAAAGGAATTGGTTTTTCAAAGAAAGTAAATGATTGTTTTGAAATACCAAGGAATGCTAAAAAATACCTAATGCAAAAAGAGTATAATAATAAAAGAAAATCTAATGATATTATTAATTATATAGATCCAATATATTTAGAAATAGCATCCGAAATAATAAAACTTATAATTCAAAAATTTGGAAAAGTTGATAATGATATCTTATTACCTTTAGCTGATCATATATATTTTGCAATTAAGCGAATGGATGATAATATTATGCCGTCTAATCCATTTATTAATGATATAAGATTATTATTTCCAGATGAATATGAAGTTGCTTTAATAGGACGAGATGTAATTAAAAAATTTGTGTTTAAAACAATTAATGAAGATGAAGTAGGGTTTATAACATTGCATATTCATTCTGCAATTTCATCTAATCAAGTGGCTGAATCAATGGAAGCAACACGAGTTATTCATGAGGGAATTGTTAAATTACAAAAAGATTTAAATATAATAATAGATGTTCAATCAATTTCTTATGTTAGATTAATGAATCATATTAAATTTTTAATATTAAGGGTAAATTCTAATGAAAAGTTACAAATGGATATTAGTGAATTTACTAAAGATAGATTTCCGTTTGCATATGAACAAGCATTTAATATGTGTAAAGCACTATCTAAAGTTTTAAAAAAGGATCTACCAGAAAGTGAAGTAGGTTATTTAGCATTACATTTAGAAAGAATATTATCTAGTATTCAGTAATCATATTTTAGAAATGATAAATTTTTAAATCAGTTCTTGACAGGTGGTTATTATAAATCCTGACTTTAGAAGTAAAAATGAAAAAATGGTGCTCTGATCATATGATATGATTGAGCATCATTTTTATTTGTTTATCTGATAGATAAAAGTTCCTTAATGGCAGTTTAAAAGTATTAGCTAAAGTTATGATCGTATCTGTTGATGATGATATATTTATATAGTTACCATTTGATTCTTTTAATACCTTATATGTTCTCATAAACTCATACAGCTCAAAAGCACATATTTTATTCCTTAATACTTTGAACTCTAGAATCCTGCATAACAATACCGCTATATAACATATTAAAAAGTGTCCTTTGATTGTTCTTTCAGTTTGACAAAATACTGGTCGTGCATCTAATTCTGATTTCATTATTCTAAATGTTTCTTCTATTCTCCATAAGTTATGATATGTATTATATATATCCTCATCACTCATGGTTGATTCTGATGTGACTAAAAGATTATATCCCGCTATTGCATAATCTTCTTCATATTTTTTTTTGTTAATTTCTACTATTATTTTTTTATCTATTGCTTTACCATCTTCGTTAGATGATAAGAAATTGACATATTTAGATGATTCACCATATTCACTTTTTTTAGCCTGTGAAGCTTTTAATTTTTTTGCTTTTTCCAACATTTTATTAAGTTCAAATCTTTGCTTTTCGCATAATGATGGATTGAAAGTTAATACCCTTTTTTCCTTGCAGCTAAAATTATGTTTCTTACCGTTTTCATCAGTGAATTCATAATAAAAAGTATCTATGATACTTGTGTATCTATATTTGATTTCACCATCCTTATCTGTTACATAAGTGTATTTATTGTTTTTATTTAAAATCCACTTCATTTCCTTATCAGATAATTGTTTTATTGATTTAGAAAATATGTATCCATCTTTATCATTGTGCTTACGTGCTGCATAGATATTTGCAGCACAGTTAAGACCCTTGTCAGCTACCTGAACAGTTTTGCCAGTGATGTTGTTTTGATGTTTTAATGAATTGATAACTTCTCTGATTACAGGTTTTTCCGATTGATTGCCAGGATACATTTTCATTCCTATTGGTATCAGGTTTGAATCTAATAATAAGCCTAGACCAACTATTGGATCTTTTCTGTTTTCTTTAGATGGTCCCTTTCTTTGGAAAGCATTTTCTTTATCAATTTCAAAGTAGAAGTTAGTACAATCAAAATAAGTAGAAGAAGTATCAGTACCATAACGACAAGCAACTCTTCTTGAGAATATTTCTATAATTTTTTCATATTCATCACCCATCATTCCTAAAGCGCTTAGTAACTGATCATAACTAAATGAATAGTCACTATGACATAAATAAGGAATAACATCATGAAAACTTTTGAACTTGGAAGCAGGGTTAATGATACGTGAATAAACAAGAGCTTCCATAACGTCAGATATGGAGAAGTGAAAAGAGCGGTTGTACTGTAATAAATTAATATGTTTAGAAACTGCAAGGCCATCAAGAATATTTTTAATAGGGAAATAGCCAAGATATCTAACAGGAGAGACATCAATTAATTTAATCTTATCAGATTCTTTTTTAAGTTTTAGCTGAGTATTCAGTTTTTTGACTTCATTAGAATAGAATTCAATAGGGTTAACAATCCCGGAAGCAATAAGATCATTTTCAAAACCTAAAGTTTTAAAAGACTTATGAGAAGTGTTTTTTTCTCTTTGTTGTAGAAACTCTCATAGATCTGAAGATATTTACCCTTTTTTTTATTAGTTATCTTAAGAAAATAAGCCATAGAAGACCTCCATTCGTCATAGAACACCATGAAACACCATTATTATAACATATAAAAAATATTTTTAAAAGTTTTTTCAGATAAAAAAAGCCTTATAAATCAAGGGGTTGGCGGTTTCAATATAAGATTTGGTACTAAAGATTCATGGTGCTCTCTTCTAAACACGGGGATCTACCAGAAAGTGAAGTAGGTTATTTAGCATTACATTTAGAAAGAATATTGTCTAGTATTCAGTAATCATATTTTAGAAATGATAAATTTTTAAATCAGTTCTTGACAGGTGGTTATTATAAATGATATTATAATCGTGCAAATTGAATACTTTATAGTGTGTAACTGTTAGGCAGGCAATAACTATTTTAATAAAAGATTTTAATTTTTTAGATTAATATCTTATATTTTGAAATAGTTTTGCCTGCTTTTTTGCATTATTAAGTGTTTAAAAGAAAGGGAGGAAATTATAATGGTAGGAATTATTCTTGCTAGTCATGGTGAATTTGCAAATGGGATCTTACAATCTGGATCAATGATTTTTGGTGAACAAGCAAATGTAGTAGCAGTTACATTACAGCCAAGTGAAGGACCAGATGATATTAGAGCAAAGATGGAAAAAGCTATTGCTAGCTTTGAAAACCAAGATGAAGTATTGTTTATGGTTGATTTATGGGGTGGAACACCATTTAATCAAGCTAATGGTTTAATTGATGGCCATGAAGATAAATGGGCAATCGTAACTGGTTTAAATTTACCTATGTTAATTGAAGCATATGCTTCACGTTTATCTATGGAATCTGCTCATGAAATTGCAACACATATTACAGAGGTTTCTAGAGAGGGTGTTAAGACTCGACCAGAATCATTAGAGCCAAAGAAAACTGAAGTTGTTACAGAGCAAAAAAATCTATCACAAGGTGCTATTCCAGAAGGTACTGTAATTGGTGATGGACATATCAAATATGTTTTAGCACGTGTAGATACACGACTATTACATGGACAAGTAGCAACAACATGGACAAAGACAACACAACCTAATCGAATTATTGTTGTATCGGATTCAGTATCACGTGATAACTTACGTAAGAAGATGATTGAGCAAGCTGCTCCACCAGGGGTAAAGGCTAATGTTGTTCCTATTGATAAAATGATTAAAGTTGCTAAAGATCCACGCTTTGGTAATACAAAAGCAATGTTATTATTTGAAACACCTCAAGATGCTCTTCGAGTAATTGAGGGTGGAGTTGATATTAAGGAATTAAATATAGGTTCTATGGCTCACTCAATTGGGAAAGTTGTTGTTAATAAAGCGATTGCTATGGATAAAGATGATGTAGAAACAATTGAAAAACTTAAGGCTAAAGGAATTACTTTTAATGTACGTAAAGTACCAAGTGATTCTAATGAAAATATTGATAATCTTCTTAAAAAGGCAAAAGCTGAATTAAATAAAGGTTAAAAAAGGAGGAATTATAATGTCTGTAATTACAATAATTTTAATTGTTATAATTGCCTTGCTAGCTGGGATGGAAGGAATATTGGATGAATTTCAATTTCATCAGCCACTAGTGGCATGTACTTTAATTGGTTTAGTAAGTGGTCATTTATCAGAAGGAATTATTTTAGGTGGTTCACTTCAAATGATTGCTCTTGGTTGGGCAAACGTTGGTGCAGCAGTTGCACCAGATGCAGCATTAGCATCAGTAGCATCAGCTATTATTATGGTGCTTGGTTTAGAAGGTGGAGCAACTGATGTGCAAACAGCTATTTCAACAGCAATTGCAGTTGCAGTACCTTTATCTGTTGCTGGTTTATTCTTAACTATGATTTGTCGAACTATTACAATTCCAATGGTTCATTTCATGGATAATGCTGCTGAAAAGGGTAATATTCGTGCAATTGAAATGTGGCAAATTTTAGCAATCTTACTACAAGGTGTTCGTATTGCAATTCCTGCAGCTGCACTTTGTGTAGTACCTGCTTCAGTAGTTACTAATGCATTAAATCAAATGCCAGCATGGTTATCTGGTGGAATGACTGTTGGTGGTGGAATGGTAGCTGCAGTAGGTTATGCAATGGTTATTAATATGATGTCAACAAGAGAAACTTGGCCATTCTTTGCTTTAGGATTTGTTTTAGCAGCAATTGGTGAATTAACTTTAATTGCATTAGGTGCAATTGGTGTTGCTCTAGCATTAATATACTTAGGATTAAAAGAAAATGGTGGCTCTAATGGTGGGAATGGTTCAGGTACTGGCGATCCATTAGGAGACATATTAAATGATTATTAAAATCTTGGAGGAGGAAAGAAATATGGCAGAAAAAATAAAATTATCAAAAAAAGATCGTATTGCAGTTGCTTGGCGTCATCAGTTCCTTCAAGGTTCTTGGAACTATGAACGTATGCAAAATGGTGGCTGGTGTTATTCGATTATTCCAGCTATCAAGAAATTATATCCAAATAAAGAAGATCGAGTATCAGCTTTAAAAAGACATTTAGAGTTTTATAATACTCATCCCTATGTATCAGCACCTGTTATGGGAGTTGCATTAGCATTAGAAGAAGAAAGAGCTAATGGTGCTGATATTAATGATACTGCTATTCAAGGGGTAAAGGTTGGAATGATGGGACCTTTAGCTGGAGTAGGAGATCCAGTATTCTGGTTTACTCTTAGACCTATTTTAGGAGCTTTAGGAGCTTCCCTAGCTTTGAGTGGAAATATTATTGGTCCATTATTGTTTTTCTTTGCATGGAATATTATTCGTATGGCATTTTTATGGTATACACAAGAATTTGGATATAAAGTTGGAACATCTATTGCTCAAGACTTATCAGGTGGTTTACTAGGAAAAATCACTCAAGGAGCGTCAATTCTTGGGATGTTTATTATTGGATCATTGGTTCAACGTTGGGTAACTATTACATTTACACCAATCGTTTCTACTGTTACTCAATCTAAAGGTGCGTTTATTGAGTGGAGTAAATTACCAGCTGGAGTAGAGGGAATTAAATCTGCTTTAGAACAGTATAGTACATTAGGTGCAAATGGATTAAATGTGGAAAAAGTTACAACTTTACAACAAAACTTAGATCAGCTTATTCCAGGTTTATCTGCATTATTATTAACATTATTATGCTGCTGGTTACTTAAGAAAAAGGTTTCACCAATTGTTATTATTGTAGCATTATTTGCAATTGGTATTCTTGCTCGTCTTGGTGGTATAATGTAATATATTAAATTAATTAGTTTGATTTGAAAATGTAAAGGAGAATTCATATGGTGCAATCTTTAAATACAAAGGTGGATTTAACAATTAAGGCAACCTCATATTTAGGCCTTACTAATTATGGTAAAATCATGGTAGGAGATAATGCTTTTGAATTTTATAATGATAAAAATGTTAGAGATTATATTCAAATTCCATGGAAGGAAGTCGACTATGTTATGGCATCTGTTATGTTTAAAGGAAAATGGATTCCTCGCTTTGCAGTTGTTACTAAGAAAAATGGTAAATTTATTTTCTCTTCACGTGACAATAAAGCTTTATTACGAGCTGTTAATAAATATGTAGCATCCGAAAATCTTGTTCGTTCTCTTAGTTTTTTGGATATTATTAAAAGAGGTATTAAATCACTTTTTTCTAAAAAAATTATATAAAAATTTTAATAATACTTTAACCAGGAGCTTGGTGCTTCTGGTTTTATTTTTGCAGTATATTTGATTGTCTTTTGTTATATAAAAAATCCTGTGTTTAACACAGGATAAAATTATTATTTAGTTATCATAGGTTTAATTGCTTTATATGCAAATAAAGTTACTATAGCACCTATTATGGCTTCTACAATTCCATTAGTTGCAACAACACCTAATAACATTGCCATTAGTGAACTGTATGCAATATTAATAGCATCAGCATAAGCTTTTCCAAAGAAAAAATAAATACCACCTAAAACAAGAACGGTATTAGTAATTGCTCCAACTAAAGCTCCAGATATAATAGTGGCATTTTCATTATTAAATTTATTTTTTAAAAATTCAAATGTTACTCCAGCTAGATATCCTAGTAAAATTCTTGGAACAAGAGCAATTAAGACACTTGACCAATTACCACTAATGTCACCAATAGTTACAAATGGTGAAAAACAAAATGATGTAATTCCAGGCTGAATAGTTGCTCGAATTAAACTGGTGAGCCCAAATACCAATCCTAATTGTGCTCCAGCTCTTTTGCCTAATATAATTCCTGCGATAATTACAGGTATGTGCATTGTTGTCGCACTTAGGGGTCCAATAGGAATATATCCTAATGGTGTTACAACAAGTATAACTTCAATAGCAAGAAACATTGCCATAAAAGCCATGTGCTGTGTTTTTTTAGATCTCATATTTTCCTCCTACTATCACTCTATATAGATGTGATGTTTATTTTGGGTGTCTAGCCATATTTCCCCATTTTCTAAGAGTCGTATTTGATCTCTTGAAAATATCTTGTTTATATAGCTTGACGATATAATTATAATACAATTTATAATCTAAGCCAATTGTTATAATAATTAATTTGGGACAAATTAATATTTAGATGGAACTATATCAAATATAGTGCATACATTTATTTTAGAATTAAGATATAATTATATAAAATCAGGAAAGCAAGGTAGTAATTTTTTTGCTAAATTCTTCCATCGCTTACCCATTTATTTTCATCTTTTTTACCAATGATTTGTCTAATTAATATCTATTATTCACTTATTTCATCTATTCGCTGTTTAAACTTTTTATATACAATCTCTTCAAAGATTATCTTGTCAATTGCTTTTAACTGT
>ERZ808049.394-NODE-394-length-24652-cov-22.556745_pt1 | contig 24652 bp, 31 predicted proteins | sample MGYA00380198_ERZ808049 | MGnify/ENA primary metagenome ERZ808049 (study PRJEB31490, sample SAMN06133414) | mouse gut metagenome | isolation source: Z2_2 | host: mice | place: China: Chengdu | collected 2015-05 ...
CCAACAGGACATATCAATAAGGAATATGTACAAGTAGATTAAAGGAGAAGCATGAAATGTCAAATAAGGATTTAGGAAGGTGACAACATGGACAAGACGAAAAATAACCTATTGCAGAAGATAAAAGAAGATATCTGCGATAATTACTGCCAGTACAGGGATACAGCCGACGAGGAATTTTTATGTGATGCAATCAGGGACGGTGAAATTTGTCCACTTGACAGGCTGGATGAACTAATCAACTAAACTGAAATTTAACAGATTATTGTTTCTAAAAAAGTATCAGAAGTGAGGTATCAGTGTGACAAAAAAAGAGCTTGAACAGTTGATTGATTTGAAAAAGGAGATTAAGGAGCTTGAACAAAGTATACTAAGGATACAACAGATGTATATAGGAGATGCACCTGTCGCTGTTGATGCTTCAAAAAAGAATTTTCCATATACACAAGGGAAAGCAATTGTTCATGGATATGATCCAGTGCTTGCTGAAAAGCGTTCTAAGCGTTTACATGAAAAGAAGATATTACTTGATGACAGAAGAAAGAAAGCAGCGAAAGAGGAAAGAAGATTGATTCAATACATAAACAGCATTCCAGAAAGCAGAATCAGACGCATCATGCAGTTTCGGTATATTGATGGGCTTACATGGGAAAGAATAGGTGAAATAATGCACTGTGACCGTCGCACTGGAGAACGGATTGTGAGCAGATATTTGAAACAAAATAAAAAATAATTGCGAAAAAATGAAAATTGCCCACAATGCCCGTTTTAAATGTGTTAATATGGTATTAGGTCAAAGTGGCAAAATAAAAAGATATTTATAAAAAGAAGCATTATGGTAGCAGTCATAGTGCTTCTTTTGTATATGGCAGCAGTAAAAATGTTCATGCGGTTCTTAGATATATGGGAAGGAGGAGTTATGTCATTGATGAAATATTGTAGCAAAGTAGGATGCAATAGACTTGTGCTACAAGGTGTTAAATATTGTGAATTACATGCAATGAGTAAGACAGAAGAGAATCGACAACGCCATAAGGAATATGATACACATTGTAGGAACCAGATGGCAAAAAGGTTTTATAATAGTGCAGAATGGAAAGCCGCGAGGGCACAAGCGTTAGCAAGGGATTCCAACATTGATATTTATTTGTACATTATGGAAGGTAGAATTGAGCCGGCTGATACAGTACATCATATTGTAGAGCTGATGGAAGACTTTTCTAAGCGTTGCGATTTGAATAATTTAATAAGTGTATCAGAATCCACACATAACATGATAAGTACAGCGTATAAAAACAAAATAAAGAAGGCAGAGATGCAGCAGACATTAAGGGAGTGCATACAAACATATAAACGCAACATAAACGGGTAGGGGGTCAAAAAAAGTTTTTTGCGGTTTGGCTACAGACCGCAGCCCCCCTTTTTTTGCGCAAAAACTCCCTAAATGAACTTTTTTTAGAAGGGGGTAATAAGGTATGGCAAGACCAAGACAACCAATTGAGTTAATAGTCCAAAAAGGGCGGAAACATTTGACAAATGCAGAATATAGTGAACGGAAAAATGCAGAGGTAAAGGCGCCATCAGATAACATAAAACCACCCGCTTTTTTATCAAAAAAAGAGTGTGAAAAGTTTGAGGAGATAGCCAATCAGTTAATTGAATTGGGGATAATGTCAAATTTGGATTGTGATGCACTTGCAAGGTACCTGAAGGCAGAAACGGAATATATCAAGATAACAAAACAGATTCAGAAAATACGGTTTACATCTAACAAAGAAAATGATGAACAGCTTGCAGAACAATATACTAAATACAATGCTCTTTCCAAAATGCAAATCCGACTGATGAAAGCTTGCAATGAGAATGCACGTGAACTGGGGCTTACAATTTCAAGCAGGTGTAGATTAGTGATACCAAAAGAAAAAGAGGATAAGCCTGAAAATAAATTTATGAAACACGCATAAGCATATGGCAGGGACATTAAAAACATTAGACCGTGTATCACAATTTGCAGAGAAGAATCTTAAAAACAAAAAAGAGTTTGGAGAAGATGCGCGGCTTGCATTTAAGCGACATTTAGATGATTTGAAAAAATCAAAGAAGAACGATCCGGCATTTCCATTTGTTTTTGTCCCAGAAAAAGCAGAAGATGTAATTGAGCTTGCAAACAAATTGACAATTACAGAGGGTGAAGAAAATCAGGTATTTACTTGTGTAGGATTTCAAGAATTTATTTTGGGTTCTCTTTTTGGATGGGTACATAAAGAAACTGGAAAACGACGATTTACAGACAGTTATGTGCAAATTGGAAGGCAACAGGGAAAAAGTGTTTTGAATGCTATTTTGGGAATTAAGTGTAGTAACTTTGACCATTACAAAAAGGGGCAAATATACTGTACAGCTACAAAAGAAGAACAAGCAAAAATAATATTTAAAGAGATTATGAATTTTATCAATGCTGATTCTGATTTGAAAGAGCTATTTGAGATTAAAGAGTATAAAAATGAGATTATAGGTAAATTAACAGGTAGTGTAATAAAGGCATTAGGCAGAGACACACATACAATTGATGGCTTTCGACCATATCTAGGTATTGTAGACGAATATCATGCACATAAAGAAAATCAGATGTATAAACTGTTAAAAGGTGGTACAAGGTATTTAAAGCAATCCCTAATTTCAGTGATAACGACAGCAGGATTTAATCTTAATGGTCCTTGCTATGAGTTATATCAGTATTGCCGCAGGGTCCTCAGGGGCATTGATAGTAATGAGCGCCAATTTATTTACATAGCCCAGATGGATGAAAAAGATGATATTTGGGATATAAAAAACTGGATTAAGTGTTGTCCGCTAAGTGGACATGATGCGGAACTGATGTCGCGGATGCAGGATGATGCGAGAAAAGCGAAGTCAATGGGCGGCAAAGAACAACTTGACTTCCTGACAAAAGCATTAAACATCTGGGTGACAAATTCTGAAACTGCCTTCATTAATCTGGCAGATTGGGAAAAATGTGGCTGCAAAAAGACTCTTGAAGATTTTCGAGGACAAAAAGCAGTTTGCGGTTTGGACCTGTCAAGCGGCGGTGATCTTACATCACTTGCTTTAGAATTTCCGTATGAGGACAAAAAGACTGGTGACAAGAAATATTATATTTATTCGCATTCATTTATGCCCAAACAGCGTATGCAGGAACATATGGAACAGGAGGATAATGCACCATATGTTATTTGGGCAGAGGAAGGATTATTGACAGTAACGACGGCGGCATCAGGTATCAAAACAGATTACAAAGCCATTTTAGCACATCTGCATAAGCTGGTGGATACCTACGATATAGATTTAACATGGATTACATACGATCCGCATAATGCAAGTGCGTTTCTGGTAGATTTGGAAGATTTCGGCTGTGATTTGTTGGAGATTGCGCAGAGTGCAAGAAGTCTAAATGATGCAACTGTAGATTTTCAATTAGAAGTGGAGGCGCACAATATAGAATATGATGAGCGCAACAAACTATTAACAAGATCTATGAATGATGCTATTTTATCCGAGCCGAATAGTTTTGGTGAAATTAAGATAGATAAAATGTTACAGAAAAATAGAATAGATCCTTGTGATGCAGTTATTTGTGCACACAAAAAAGCAATGGAAATAGAAGTGGAAGAGATAACAACTGATCAGAGTGTAGAGGCATATCTAAATATGTTTGAGAAGGAGGCAGGTGCAAACGACGAATGAGGATATTTGACAGAATCAAAAGATTTTTTAATAAAGTCATAAGACCAACAGCGGACGCGGATGATGAGCGACTATTAGAATGGTTGGGTATATCAAGAACGCCAAAAAAGATTTTGAGTGAAGTGACTTATTTTACCTGTCTTAAAATGTTATCTGAAACATTGGGGAAAATGCCAATTAAATTTTATCAGCAGACAGAGCGAGGAATTGAGGAGGCGGGCGCAAATGCGGCGTTTAATCTATTGAGGACACGCCCAAACCCACAAATGACACCAACTACATTTTGGGGAACAGTGGAAAATAACCGAAACCATTATGGAAACGCTTATGTATGGGTTCAGAAGGAATTTAAAAGAAAAAAGTATGGTGGAGATATAGTAATAAAAAACTTATGGATAATGCCATCAAGTGATACAACCGTAATTGTTGATGATAAGGGGGTATTTGGTGCCGCTGGGGATATTTACTATTGGTATACGGATAAATACAATGGTGAAAGTTATATGTTTCCTTCTGGTGATGTAATGCACTTTAAAACATCAATGTCCTTTGATGGGTTGACCGGAGCGCCTGTGCGGGATATTTTGAAAGCGACAATAGAGGGCGGCTTAGAAAGTCAAAATTTTATGAATAACCTTTATAAAGGAGGTTTGACAGCGCGGGCAGCACTACAGTATACTGGCGATCTGTCTTCAAAATTAGAAAAAAAGTTGATTGCAAGGTTGGAGGAATACGCCAACGGCGCGAACAACGCAGGTAAATTCATACCGATTCCGATTGGAATGAAGTTAGAGCCGCTTAATATTAAGCTGACAGACAGCCAATTTTTCGAGTTGAAAAAGTATAGCGCGTTGCAGATCGCGGGCGCGTTCGGTATTAAACCGAACCAAATAAACGATTACGAGAAAAGCAGCTATGCCAACAGTGAAATGCAGAATATTTCTTTTTATATTGACACAGAATTATATATTTTAAAGCAGTATGAGGAAGAAATAAACTATAAATTGTTGGAACCCTGCGAGACAGCAGAGGGGAAGCATTTTAAATTTAATGAAAATGTTATCCTGCGTACTGATGCAAAAAGTCAAGCGGCAATTTTAACCGGATATGTGCAAAATGGCATCTATACGCCAAATGAGGCGAGGTCTTTTATGAACAAGCCACGTATGGAGGGCGGTGATGAGCTGATATGTAATGGAAATTATATTAAAGTTGCAGACATTGGAAAGGATAAAGAGGAAGGAGGCGGTGAAGGTGCCGAAGGTTTTAAGATTACAAAAGAAAGACAAAAACAACCAATATAGGCAGATTGGCAGTATTGAAATTCGCAATGAGACAGAAACGGCAGCAGATCTTTGCTTTTTCGGAGATATTAACAGTGAGAGTCTGGGAGAATGGCAAAAATACTTTCCTGAAGACAAAGCGCCAAAAGATGTGCAGGACTTTTTAGATCAGCTTGATGGTGTCACCAAAATTAATGTACATATCAACAGCGGCGGGGGATCGGTATTTGGTGGTATTGCGATTTATAATATTCTAAAGCGATATAATGCAGAAATTACGGTATACGTTGAAGGACTGGCGGCGAGTATTGCAAGCGTTATCGCAATGGCAGGAGATCGAATTATTATACCGAAAAACGCGCAGATGATGATTCATAAACCAAGTAGTATTGCATGGGGCAACGCGGACGATATGAGGAAGGAGGCAGATATTTTAGATGGATGCCAAAAGGTTATTTTAAACACCTATATGCAGCATACCAAAGAGGGTGTAACACCAGAACAAATAAACGCGCTAATTGATGCAGAAACATGGAAAAATGGCGAAGAATGGCAGGAATTTTTTGATATTGAGGTATCAGAAAAAAGCAATATAGCAGCTTGTACAAGTGATTATTTTGAGCGATATAATAACCTGCCGGAAACACTGAAAACAAAACCAGAATCACAGGTAGACATTGAAAGTATAGCTGATGCAGTTGCTTTGCGGTTAGAAAAGACATTAAAAGAAAACCAGAAGTTAGAATTAGATACAGACAAAGAAAACCAAATAGCAGTAATTTTAGAGGATTTAGATTTGATTTAAATTCTTTTTTTATGCGCACGCCGATGCAGATGAAATATGCCACTAAGGTGGCGCATCGGCGGCGCGCGAGTAGGGGAAGATGAATCTTCTCTACTCGATTTAAAAACAAGGAGGCATAAATACAATGAATGAAGAATTAAAGAAAATGTTGGACGGCATCAAGGCGAAAAAGCAGGAAGTGCGGGAGCTTTGCAAGGCAGGAAAGATTGAGGACGCGGCAAAGGCAAAGGACGAGTTGAAACAGTTGCAGGCACAGTTTGATTTACTCTATGATTTGGAACAGGATAAACTGGACGGTATACAACAACAGGCGGAGGCTGGAACTGCAAAAACAGTTGTGGACCAGACAAAGAAAATTGCGGGCGCGTTTGTAAATGCAATTAAGGCAGCAGTAGGAAAGAGTGAGCTATCAGCAGATGATAGAGAAATTCTAAATTCCATGAATGAGGGCAAAGATGAAGACGGCGGACTGACAGTGCCAAAAGATATTAGAACAGCAGTCAAGGAGCTAAGGCGTTCGGAGGACGCATTAGAAACACTGGTCAATGTGGAGCGCGTAAGCACGTTAAGCGGCAGCAGGGTTATTGAGCTGCACGCAGATCAAACACCCTTTGATAACGTGGACGAAGCCGCAGAGTTTCCAGAAGTTTCAACGCCGCAGTTTGAGAAACTTGATTATAAAGTAAAGAAAAAAGGCGGTATCTTGAAAGTTACACAGGAACTTTTAAGTGATTCGGATGAAAACATTATTGCCTATCTGAAAAGATGGATTACAAAAAAGGCAAAAGCGACAAGAAACTTTCTGATTATTGCAAAAATTCGTGAGATAACGGAAGATGCAGAAGTGTCAGTTGATGGGCTGGACGATCTGAAAAGAATATTCAATATTCTTCTTGACCCTGCAATTGCATTAAGTTCATGTGTCGTAACGAATCAAGATGGTTACAACTGGCTTGACACATTAAAAGATAAGGACGGAAAATACATTATGCAGCCAGATCCAACAAAACCTATGAGTACGCTGCTGTTTGGAAAATATCCGGTTAAAAAAGTAGGCAATAAGACATTGCCTAGCATTGCAGTATCAGGTGGATATAAAGTGCCAATTGTGTGCGGTGATTTGAAAGAGGCAATCACGATTTTTGACCGCGAAACGCTGACAATTGATATCTCGAATACTGCGGGTAAGCTATGGGAAACTGATCAGACGGGTATCAAGGTGCGGGAGCGTCTGGACATTCAAAGCGTAGATGAGGAAGCCATTATTATGGCAGAACATTTGATTAGTACATCAAGTGACCCAACAGTCGTATCAATAGACCCAGAAGAACCGAAAGTCTATTCACAAACTGAGATAGAAAAACTTTCTCGCGAAAAAATTATTGCATTAGGTACTCAGTTAGGATACACCATGACAACAACAGTAACAGATGAAAAAGCAGCAGTTGTAGCGGATTTTATGCAGCAGCAGGAAGCAGCACAGGGGAAATAGCTGATAGGAACAATAGAAGAAACCAAAATTGGATTCATTGATTTAACGAAATCAATTTTGATGTGGTTAAAAGTGCTTGACTTTTGTATGAACATAATATATGATATATGTGTGAACAAAAGTGAGGTGAGAATATGAGTCCACGGACAGGCAGACCAACCAACAATCCCAAAACAGAGGAAATAAAAGTTAGAGCAACAAAACAGGATAAAGAGCTATTAAAAGAGTGTTGTGAAAAATTAGCTCAAACGCAATATGATGTTGTTATGAATGGGATAAGAAAGGTTTATGCCGAGATAAAAAATTAGGAGCGTTGCACCGACTAGCAATCAACCGCAACACTCCAAGTCCGAGGTTTCCCTCTATGAAATATTCTATCATAAAGGGAAATCTCTTTCAAGGAAAAGAAAGGAGATTTTTCTATGCAAGAATTGGAACAAACTTTAGACAGCCGAGAAGTAGCAGAAATGATAGAAAAAGACCATGCTAACTTGTTAAGAGATTTGCGCAGATATGAGAAACAATTTAACGAAGCCAACATTGGATTCGTTGATTTTTTTAAGAAAAGCACCTATAAAGATGTTAAAGGCGAAGACCGTTCTTGTTATTGCATTACTAAGAAAGGCTGTGAATTTATCGCTCATAAACTGACAGGCAAAAAGGGAATAGTGTTTACTGCTCGTTACATCAATCGTTTTCACGAAATGCAGGATATTCTTTCACAGAAAGAGGTTCAGTCAGAATTACCATGGTTTATCCGCAAATTCAGAGGGAAATATATCATGTTGTTTCGCGACTTTAAATTGTTAACTGGTGTTGAAATTTGTAATAATTATACCACATGGAAAAGGACGGATAGATTACAAGATGGTTATGATTACGATGGATGGGCGTGGTACACAACGGTCAACATGGAAGAATTTAAGAAAGAATATGGATTTGACTACGGTGATGATAAGCTCATGATGTATCTTTATCCGCATGGAATTAAGAAGGCATTGGAGATATACAGACGAGAAAGCGGAAAAAAGCTGAACCAAGAGGCTTATGATATGATTGTAGACGGGCTAAAGGTTATTGAATCTCCTAAAAAAGAGATAACAGTAAAAAAACATTATGGTTTGCCAGTTCATATCAATATGGTTTTGGATCAGGAATCAATTCAGATAGAAAATAACATAAAAATCCAAAATATTTAATGAAACATTGTAACAGCGGCGGGTTTCCGCCGCTTTAAAAGTAGGTGTATGTATGGCAATAATAACACTAAAAGAAGTAAAAGAGTACGCAAGGATTGACATTGATGAAGACGATCCACTATTGGAAACATTAATTGCAGCAGCAGAAGAATATTTGAAGAATGCAACTGGCAAAGAATATCCTGAAACAGATGCAGAAGGAAACAAAACGAATTATGTACTTGAAAAAATATATCTGCAACAGTTAATTGCTTATTGGTACGAGAAAAGGACACCTGCAGGAGGTGTTGGAGAAGATTTTAGTTATATGACAAAATCATTAATGTTGCAATTACAAAATAAATAGGTGAAATATGGATATCGGGCGAACAAATAAGCGAATTACATTCTGCAAGTATGAAGAAAAAGAGAATGCTTTGTTGCAGATGGAGCAGGTATTGACAGAAGTAAAGACCGTGTGGGCAAGCGTGGAACCAACAAGAGGTAGAGAGTACCAGGAAGCACAGCGAATAAGACCAGAACTGACATATAAAATTACAACACGATATCATAGAGGGATTACACCAGATATGTTTATAAGATTTAAAGACCGCTATTTTAATATTGTTTCTGTAATAAATGTAAAAGAGAAAAACGAAATGTTAGAAATTATCTGTACAGAAAAAATTACTGATAACAAGAAAAAACATTGAAAAAACATTTTTTTATAATATAAAGTAGAAAAAACTTCCAATATGAGTAAAAAGGGGGTATAATATAGAAAAACACAAAGGAGGTATTTTCAATATGAAAAATCAAGAAAAAACAACAGTTCAGGGGGAAGGAAAAAAACCTTTTTGGAAAAAGTGGTGGTTTTGGGTTATTATTGTAATTATTATAGGAGGGGTAGCCGCTTCAGGAAACAGCACAGACGCAGAACCAGTTGAAGATGTGGCAGCAGTTCCAGCGGAAACAAGCAAACCGGAAACAACGAAACAGGACAATGAAGATGGCGAAAAAGAAGATACTACAAAAGACGAATCAGAAGACGACAAAAGCCAGCAGAAAGAGCAACAGACGGAAATTGTCGAAAATGCTGATATTCCAAAAGAATATAAATCTGCATTAAATAGCGCAGAAACATACAGCGAAGTGATGAATATGTCAAAAGTGGCTATCTATGATCAGCTTATATCAGAATATGGAGATAAGTTTACACAGGAGGCGGCGCAGTATGCCATTGATAATATAAAGGCAGACTGGAATAAAAATGCACTGAAATCAGCGGAAGCATATAGTGAAACAATGAATATGTCGAAAGCAGCAATCTATGATCAACTTATATCAGAGTATGGCGACAAATTTACAGAGGACGAGGCACAGTATGCTGTTGACAATATAAAGGCAGATTGGAACAAAAACGCACTGGAGTCTGCAAAGACTTATCAGGACACAATGGATATGTCACCAGCAGCAATTCGTGATCAATTAGTGTCGGAGTATGGTGACAAGTTTACAGAAGCCGAAGCGGATTATGCAATTGCAAATTTGGAATGATTTTTGTGAGAGGTAGAATACAAATAAATCAAGGCGGCTTTATGCCGCTTTTTGATTGGGGTGAGAAAATGGCATTAGATTTTGAATTTAGTTTTAATGGATTAGAAGAATTTCAACGTGATTTAGAAAAAGCAATTCAAAAGGCACCAGCACAGGCAGAGGAAACACTGATAGATCTTGCCAAAGATTTTAAAAAGTCTGCTAAAAGGAGAGCAAAGAAGGCGACAAAACATACCAAAAGAGAAGGCGATAATAAAAAGTGGGCAATAGAAAGAAAATGGGGGCATAAACGGGTTGATGATGGCTTGGGAATGGCTGTAATGGTATGGAACAGTGCGCCGCATTTTCATTTGATAGAGAATGGGCATCAGCTTGTGCGGAATGGTAGAGTAATAGATTTTGTTCCAGGGAAACACATTATGGAGAAAACACAAAATGATTATAAGGATATTGTACCAGAACGGTTTGAAAAAATGGTAGATGATATTTTGAAGGAGAGTGGTCTCAATTAAATTTACAGAGATAAAAAAGGCAGTCAATGCGCTGCTAAAAGAAAGATATCCTCCAGAGCAGTATAAAATCTATGGACAAGATACTAGAGAGGATTATGAGGAGCCATGCTTTTTTACAGAAATTTTAGATAAAGGCAGCAGTGCAGAAACAAAGAATTTTGCAAAAGGTGGCTTTACGCTTATAATAACATATTTTCAGGAAAAAAAGAATGAGCTGGACCAGCTTGAAAAGATCGATGAGATAAAAGAACTTTTCGGGCTGTTTTTTTGTGTTGGAGATCGTAAGCTGACAATCAGCAGCTTTTCATCTGATTATATTGGAGAATATCAAGATATTCTTCAAATTAGAGTCGAAATTGATTATAAAGAAAATACACAGAAGACAGATACGGCACCAATAGCAGCAGAAATAGGCGTAAAAGTTACACAGAGTTAAGGAGGAAGGGAAAATGGGCGCACCAAGTATTGACATTTTGTTTATTGAGAAGGCAATATCCGCGGTGAAACGAGGCGAGCGGGGAATTGTTATGTTATGGGTAAAGGACAGGTTACCAGAATCTGCTATTAATCCAATAACTGTAGTAACAGAAAGTGATATACCAGAGGGGTTATCTGACACAACAGTAGAGCAAATAAAACTGGCAATGATGGGCTATACCAATGCACCTAAGAAGGTGCTTGTATATTGTATGAACGTTATTGCAGACGCAGACGAGGAGACAATTGACGCAGGATATAAAAAGGCAATGGCAGCAGCAGAGACAATTCGATTTGATTATCTGGCAATTCCGACAGTGGAAACAGATGGTAAAGGGGAAGACATTGCAACATGGGTTAAGTCTATGCGGGGGAATAAGAAAAAGAAGATTAAAGCAGTTCTGCCCAATGTAGCAGCAAACAGTGAAGGAGTAATTAATTTTACAACCGAAGAGAGTATTAAGACAGAAACAATTACTGGAAAGGACGGCAAGAAAACAGTTACAGATATTGTTTATACAACAGAACAGTATTGTGCAAGGATTGCCGGACTGATTGCGGGTACGCCTATGACAATTGCTTGTACCTATGCGCCATTACCAGAGCTATCGGATTGCACGCGGTTAACCGACAATGACACACCTGTAGATAAAGGTGAATTTATTATCTTCTATGACAGTGAAAAAGTTAAAGTTGTGCGAGGGGTTAACAGTTTTGTTACCACAATTGATGGTAAAGGAGACAGTTTTAAGAAGATTAAAATTGTTGAAGCTATGGATATGATCAATGATGACATTGTAAAAACGGCGCAGGACAGCTATTTAGGAAAATATGCTAACACATATTCTAATAAATGTTTGCTGACAACAGCTATTAGCAGTTATTTTGCGCAGCTAAAACGAGATGATATTGTAAGCAGTTATTCCATTAAATTAGATGCAGAGGCAATTCGGATTTATCTGAAAGGGCGTGGACTTCAGGCGACACTTTATGATGGTACAATTAAAGATGTTGATGAATGCAGCGATGAGGAGATTATCACAGCGGACACGGGTGCAAGTGTATTTCTGACGGGAAATGTTAAGATCTTAGACGCCATTGAAGATATTAAGATGCCTATTTATATCTAAGAAAGAGAGGTAAGAAAAATATGCCAAAAGAATTTAAAGCCGAACAAGTGATTAATGGAACATACGGTGAAGTATGGCTTGACGGGGATTATCTGGCACAGGTAACAGCGTTAAAAGCTGAGGTTACACAGAAAAAGACTGCGATTGCAATGGTGCAGAAATTGCAGGAAGGGCAGAAGATGACTGGTCTGGAACTAAAAGGCGAGATAAAGATGCACAAGATCAACAGTGTTATCATGAAAAAAATGAGCGAATATTTTAAACGCGGCAAAATGATGACTTGTACAATTATCACACACATAAAGGACCCAGATGCTTTAGGTGCAGAGCGTGTGGCATTGTATGGGTGCCTGTTCGACAAGTTAACACTGGCAGATTGGGAAGCCGGAAAAATGGGAGAGGAAAGTTATAGTTTCACGTTTGAGGATTGGGAGTTACTTCAGACAATTTCTTAGAGTCAAAGGGCGTAAAATGCGCCCTTATTTTAATGTTGATGTAAAGGAGAACAGAAATGAATTTAATTGAAAGATTGTTAGCGGTAGACAAAAAGGAGTTTGACAAAATTGAGAGAAAAGAGATTGCAAGCAGACAGTTATCAAAGCTTTTGGGGGAAGATGCAAAGGTGGTAATACAGGCAGTAGATGGCGATCTTTTTGGTAATTTGTCAGCAACTGGTTTAGATGGAAACGGAGATGTTGACTACAGTGTTGCTTTTTCTATAAATGCTAAGATTGCCGCCGCGGGTATTGTAGAGCCGAATTTAAAAGATGATGCATTACTAAAACATTTAGGGGTGGCAACACCTGCGGACGCCGCAAAAAAGATTTTTAAAGGTGAGATTAATAAGCTTGCGACGGAGATTGCAAAGTTAAGTGGATTTGAGAACGAAGAAAAAATGGATAAAGAAATAAAAAACTCATTAAAAATGATAGAGAAGTAAATATGGATTATCTTCACTATCGCTTTAAGAACTGGAAGCCATTTGAGTATTTGAGCTTATCGGAAGCCAAAAAGTCTATAGCACGGGCATATATGCGGCAGGAGCTGAGGGATAAAGAGGAGCGGAACAAAGAAATACAAAAAGCAATTGGAGGTGGTTGATGTGGGCAGAGTCATTAGTGTAGCATTACAGTTTGTTGATGGATTTACCAGACCATCACGGGAAGTAATAAGAAATATGACTACGATGGCGAACAATATTAAGAAGAATGCAAGAGAGATACAAAATGCAGGGAAGGTCATATCAGATGTTGGTGGTACCTTAACAAAGGCTATTACACTTCCTATTGCAGGAGTGGCGACAGCGGCTTTAAAAATGAGCAATGATTTTGAGAATGCAATGGCAAAAGTTGGAACTATTGCAGATACAACAAATACGCCCATGACGGCATTGAAAGAGCAGGTTATTGATCTTTCTAATGCCGTGGGTGTAGGAGTTGCAGATATAGCTGAGGCACAGTATCAAGCAATATCTGCAGGAGTTGATACTGCGGCAAGTGTTAACTTTGTAGGCGTGGCGGTAAAAGCTGCAAAGGGCGGCTTTACAGATACTACAACAGCAGTGGACGGATTAACAACTGTATTGAATGCGTATGGGTTAAAAGCAAATGAAGCAACAAAAATAAGCGATCAGATGCTGGCAGCGCAGAATTTTGGTAAAACATCATTTGGAGATATGGCAAGCAGTATGGGAAAAGTAATACCAATTGCATCAAGCTTGAATGTATCGACAGAAGATTTATTTGGCAGTATTGCGGTGTTGACAAAGAACGGTATTGCCACAAGTGAGGCAGTGACAGGACTAAAAGCGGCATACAGCAATATTTTGAAACCATCGGCAGATGCAAGCAAAACAGCGAAGCAGTTAGGACTGAACTTTTCGTCGGCGCACCTGCAAAGTGTGGGGTGGGCTGGGTTTTTGGAAGAAATAAAGGAAAAGACAGGCGGAAATGCAGAAACAATGGCAAAATTATTTGGATCTACGGAGGCGCTGAACAGTGTTACAGTGCTTGCTGGAAAGGGATCGGCTGACTTTGCGAAAGCACTTGAATTAATGGGAGAATCCGCAGGAATGACACAAGCAGCATACAAGGGGATGATAACGCCAACGGAACGCATGAACATAGCTTTCAATAAAATAAAAAATTCCTTAATACAATTTGGCATAGCATTGACGCCAGTATTTGAGAAAGTCGCAGAAGTGATCAGCATGGTTGGTGATAAGCTGAACAGTTTGAAAGAAGATCAAGTCAATGCCATTGTAAAGTTTGGAGCAGTTGCAGCGGCAATCGGTCCCGTTATTATGGTATTTGGAAAAGCGGTTACAATGGTAGGGAAAATACAGGGAAAATTTGCAGATGCAATAAAAATATTTACCAAATTTAAAGGCGCAATAGGGCTGATTACAAGTCCAGCGGCAGTGGTGATTGGTGTTTTGGCAGGAATCGCATTTGCGGCTTTTTTGATTATAAAGAATTGGGATCAGGTAAAAGGTTTTCTTCAAGGTGTCGGGGACTGGTTTAAAAATGCATTTGAGAAGGCAGGGTTTACAGTCGGGGAGTTTAAGGACAAGTTTTCATCAATTAAAGACACAATCGGTAGGATATCGGGGAAAATTGGTGATATATGTAAATCCGTAGCAGGGATATTTAAAAAAGAATTTGCGAGAGATGTAAAATCTGGCATGGCACAGGCAGACAGCGCGCTGCAGTCATTCGTGGGTGGTGCAGTGACAGTATTTGACGGGATAGTGACAGCAATTGACAAAGGTCTGCAGGCTTTTGATGCGCTGTTAAGTTTCTTCACGGGCGCATTTGTGGGTGACTGGGACAATGCGGCGCAGGGATTTCGAGATAGTATGCAGAATATTTTCCCGCCAGATATGGCAGCAGGACTGACTAAGGCGTTTGACACAGTGCTGCCTGTAGTAGAGGCGGCTGTGTCGGGGGTAAAGGAAGCGTTCGGCGGACTTCTTCAGGACGTAAAGAAGATATTTGGCAGCATAGGGGACACATTCGGTGGTTTCGGAACAATGTTCAAAGGTATATTTAGCGGTGATGCAGAAACGGCATTGAAAGGATTCCAAACAGCAGCAGGCGGCATTCTGGACGCTATAGGAAATAAAATTAAGTTAAAAATAAACGTTGTCAAAAATTTTGTTGTGGGCGCTGTTTCGACTTTTCTACCAGAGAACGTTGTAAATAAAATTGCAAACGTGTTTGATATTGTGGGATCTAAATGGGATATTGCGATTGAAACAGCGAAAAATTGTATTGATAAGTTTGTACAGGCGATAAAACCATTAATTGAAAATGTAAAAACAGTATTTGAGGGTGTGGCGCAGTTTGTCAAGGGAGTATTTACCGGAAACTGGAAAGGGGCATTGAATGGATTAAAAACTGTAGCAAGCGGTGCATTATCTGGTTTGATAACGATAATAAAGGCACCATTTAAAGCAATAGCAGATACTATAAAAAGTGCAGTAGGTTCTTTTAAAAATCTAAATATTGTTAAAAGCATTTTCACTGGGGTAGGAAATGCAATTAGGAATGTGCTGACCAAGAGCGGCATTGACGTGAAGAAATTCAGTGAAACGATTAACAATATAAAAACACGGGTTGGAAACATTATAAATGGACTAAAGACAATATTTAGTACAGTATTTAATGTGATTGGAAAAGTAGTTAAAACATTGGCAGCAACAATAGCGAATGTGTTTGGAAAAAGAATAAACAGTACTTGCGGTACCGCAAAGGCGGTGTTAATTGCATTTAAGGCTACAGCAGGGGCAGCGTTTTCAGCAATAGCGGCAAATATTAAAAAGGCAATGAATATTATCGTTCCAGTTGTTAAAGTTGCGTTTGAGATTGTTAAAAATGCAATTGCAAATGCAGTGAATACGATTACGTCAGTTATAAGTGGTGTGTTAACTGTTTTTGATGGGATAATAACCTTTATTTCAGGGGTATTTACTGGAAATTGGCGAAAAGCATGGGAAGGTGTGAAAGATATTTTTAAAGGTATTTTGGACACGTTTGCGGCAATTTGCAAGGCGCCGATTAATGCAGTGATAGGTATTATAAATGGGGCTATCACAGGAATTAATAAGCTGGGGCTGACTATTCCAGATTGGGTTCCCGTAATTGGCGGACAGGATTTTCGTATTAATGTACCGACAATTCCAATGTTGTATAAAGGTACAGATAACTGGCGTGGCGGTGTCGCAATGATTCATGATAGAGGTGGTGAAATTGTTGACTTGCCACAAGGCACAAGAGTATATCCACATGACAAAAGTGTAGAAATGGCACGGAGAGAAGGAGCATCACAAAGCGGCAATATCTCAATTACTATTCAGAAACTTGCAGACAAAATAGAGGTGCGGAATGATGTGGATATAGACCGCATAGCAGAAGCATTAGCATATAAGTTGAAAAAGGTAGCATTTAATATGGGTACAGCATAAGGAGACGGGAGATTTGGAAATTTGGCTGAAACAGAATGATAAAAGTTTTCGCTTTGCAGTAGTACCACCAGAATATGAACTTTCCAGTGAAAGCAATAATACACAGGTGGTTATAAATGCTTTAGGCGAAATAAACCTATTAGGAAAAAGGAAACTAAAAAGTATCACTCTTTCTTCCTTTTTTCCAGCACAAAACTATTATTTTTGTCAGTATACATCTTTCCCGTCTCCACAGGAAAGCGTCACTATTATTGAGAAAATGAAAAACAGTGGTGTACTCCATCTTGTAATGACTGAAACACCAATCAATATGGATTGCACTATAGAGAGTTTTGTGTGGGGAGAAAATGATGGCACAAAAGATATAAATTTTTCGATTGAATTTAAGGAATACCGAAAGGTAAAGATATTTACTCCTGATACGACTACTGCAGAAACACAGAGGACAGAAAAAGAAGTGAAAAGTACTACTTACACAGTTGTAAAAGGAGACAATTTAAGTAAGATTGCAAAGAATCTTACTGGAAATAGTGCAAACTGGAAAAAAATATATGAGCAAAATAAAGCAGTAATAGGTGGTAATCCCAACCGGATATATCCAGGTCAGCAGTTGGTGGTAAATGTATGAAGATAAATTGGATAAAGCATGAAAAAGGAAAAACATATACAAATGATATTTCGCAGGTTGTATCTTCTATAACATGGAGCGGATCGGTTTCACAAGCGGCACGCACGGCAGAGATTTCTATAATTAATGCTCCTAATGATAAAAATATTGAGAGTTTACAGTTAAATATAGGGGCAGGTGATGGGATAGAATTGTGTGAAAATGATATAGTAATTTTTTTCGGAGAAGTCCAGAGCGCCAACAAGACAAGTGAGACAGGAACAGTCACGTATGCTTGTTACGATCTTCTGAATCATCTGTTAAAAAGTACAGGTGTTTATAATTTTGCAAATACAACCGCTGAACGGATAACCCAAAAGGTATGTGCAGATTTACAGATTAAGACTGGAAGCATAGAAGAGACAAAAGCAGTCATTAAAAAAATGATAATAGATGGTGATAATTTCTATGACATTATTATGAAAGCTTATACTAAGGCATCTGTACAGACTGGAAAGAAATATATTTGCCGAATGAATGGTTCTGAATTATCTGTAGAAGAAAAAGGTACGAAAATAAAAGATTTTATTCTTGCAGAGGGTTCCAATATAACAAACACCCAACATGAGGAAACTATAGAAAATATGGTGAATGTAGTTAAAATCTATAATGAGAAGGGTGCACAGGTTGGTGAGGTAAGAGAAAAAGATTTAATTGAAAAATATGGCATTTACCAACAGATATATAAAAAAGAAAAAGGGATTAATGTACAGATGGCGGCTGAAAATATGCTTATTGGGGTGGAGAAGCGAATAACACTTGATGGTATAGCCGGCGATTTGAGATGTATTGCAGGAAACGGGGTAGAAGTTTATGACCAGGCTTCAGGTTTAAGCGGGCTTTTTTGGATTGATAGTGATACACATACCTGGGAAAATGGAACCCACATCATGACTTTAGAGTTGAATTTCAAAAATATTATGGATATTAAAGAGCATCAGGACACGAAATGATAATGAGGTGAGAAATGAATGCATACGAGGAAATCTTAGGCATGATGCGAAGTGAAGGAAAGAAGGACAATACTGCACCTATACAGATTGGCGTTATGACAGGAGCGAATAGCTGCAGAGTTGGGAACCTGAACTTGTCCGGCACTGACTTGCGTATTGCACAACATCTTAAGACAGGATATCGCTGCAAGGATTCGTTTGTTGAACCTTTAAAAAGCGGTGATGAAGTGGCAGTATACAGAATTAGTGATGAACAATATATTATTTTGGAAAGGCTGATGTAAAGATGGGGTTGTTTCCAGCATATATAGAAAACGAAATATTGTCAGAAGTAATAAAGCAGCCAGCAATTCCGAAGGAGTATGGAATTGACTTTAATAGTGGACAGCTCACAGGGGAGATTGTCGAGGGTTTGGAAGCAATAAAAATTTGGGTATGGCTTGCCTTACAGGTTCCCAGGTATAGATATTATGCGTACACTTGGGACTATGGGAGTGAGTTTGAGGACCTAATAGGACAAGGCTATAGTAACGGATATATAGAGTCTGAGTCACGCAGAATGACAGAGGATTGTTTACTTATAAATTCAGATATACAAAGCATATCTGATTTTCATGTAAGCGTAGAAAAAGATACTCTTACAATATCCTTTATTGTAAATACAGTATACGGAGACATATCGTTTCAAAATCAGACAATTGCTGGGTTCTAGGGAGATAGATGAATGCTGTTAGAAGAAAAAACATTAGACAACATAATGACTGAAATGAAAAATACAGTCAAAAGCGACATTAGTGTTAGAGAAGGAAGTCTGATAGACCACGCTCTTCGCGGTGCAGCCGCTGAATTTGAACAAGCATACATTGAATTATGGATGACTGACCGGAATGGATATGCGCAGACAGCGGACAGAGAACATTTGATATTACGAGCAAAGGAAAGAGGAATAACACCATTTCCGGCATCAAATGCAGTATGGAAAGCAACATTTAATATAAATGTTTCATTAGGTACACGTTTTTCCGCAGGAAAATTAACATATTCTTGTATAGCCAGAGAAGAAGGGACATATCGTTTACAGTGTGAACAGGCAGGAATAAAAGGGAATAAAAAACAGGAAGAAATATTTCCAATAGAATTTCTGGAAGGATTTGAGACAGGAGAATTAATTGAATTGCTTACACCTGGGCGTGATGAGGAGGATACAGAAACATTTCGCCTTCGATATCTGTCTCTTGTATCGGCGGCACAGGCATTTGGTGGCAATCGGGCGCAATATAGACAAGCTATGTATGAGATTGCAGGAGTTGGAGCCTGTAAGATCTATCGAGTAAGAGAAAATATACGAAGAATAAAAATATATTTTCTAAACAGCTTGTATCAAGTCCCAGATAATTCTCTTGTATCAGAAGTACAAAAAATTATTGATCCAATTGAAAATCAGGGTGATGGAGAAGGCAGTGCGCCAATTTTTCACATTGTAGATATCTTTCCATGTGCACAGCAGACAGTAAATGTGGAAGCAGAAATAACGATAGATACAGGTTATGCGTGGAAAGAATTGCTTCCAGAAATACAATTAAAAATTGATGAATACTTTTTGGAACTTGCAAAGAGCTGGGAAAAAGAAGTGTATTTGACAATAAGAATATTAAAAATAAATGCGGCGATTGCAAGTGTAGAGGGAATTGTAGATGTACAGGGAACTCTTTTGAATAGTAAAAGTGAGAATTTAATGTTAGAAGAAAATACAATTCCAGTAAGAGGTACAGTGATATGCAGGAAGGAATTATAAAATATTATCCACAGGTATTGCGAAATATAAAAGAAATACAGCAGATTGCAAATGTAGAGGATTATGAATTTGCTAAATTGAAAGAAGAAATGGCAACAGTATTAAAAAATATGTTTATATCTACTGCCAATGAAGAAGGAGTACATAAATTTGAAAATATGTTGGGTATAGTACCTAAAACAACGCAAACACTAAATGACAGAAAAATTCTGATTATGGCAATGATGAATAGGCGGAAGTTGAGTATTTCTGAAATAAGGGTAATGTTGGAAGAATATTCGGGTGAGATTGAAGTAAATCCAGATTATGATCTTGAGGAGATGATTGTAAAAGGCAATGATGAAGTATCGAATATAAGTACGGTTTATAAAATTTTAGACGAATTGATACCAATGCAGGTATATATACGCTTTGACATTGAAAGCTCATTCTTAATAATATTTTGTGAAATGCCTGGCGAATTGCATATGGAAACAACAATAAGTTGGTGGAGGGCACCAGAGGAATGGTATCTTGATGGAAGTGTTCAATTAAATGGTAGTCACCTGCTAAATGCGGCTTGTGGTTGGCGACTAGATGGAACAGTATTGCTAGATGGTAGCAGGTTGCTGAATGCGGTAGAATGGAAACGTTCTGCAACAACAGAATTAGAAATGGAAAACAATATAGCGACTATAATAGAAGACCTTGAGAATATAGAGCTGACAGCACAAAGAAATTTGTGGTTTTTAGATGGGACAGTATTATTAGATGGCAGCAGATTGTTGAATGCGGCAGAATACAAGGAGGCGATTTAGATGGCGGCTGCAATTATCACGATAGCAGGGAAAAGGAAAATGTTGGTTGCGCGTACAGGTGAGTCTACATTACCACCTATTGTAAAAATGGCTTTTGGTAACGGTGGAACAAGTGAGGACGGAATTGTTATTGAACCAGAGGAAAATCAAAGTAATCTTAATTCGGAAATTTACAGAAAGGATATCTTGAAATATGAGATTGTGAATGATACACAGGTAAGGTATTACTGTAAGTTAACAGAAAGTGAACTTGCAGGCTACAAGATAAGTGAACTTGCACTGGTAGACAGTGAGGGAGATATTGTTTCCATAAAGAACTTTAGAGAAAAGGAAAAAGATGGAGATTTTTCTTTTACATTTATGGTAAATGATACCATGTAAACGGGAGGGAATAACATTGAAAACTTACATAGAAAAAGAACCAGTTTTTTCGGATTCTATACAGTTAACAGAGACTACTGACCCAGGAAATGCAGAATACATAAATATATCCACAAAACAGATATTTGCGAATACTCTTGTGAACCAAAAAGAAATCAGAGAGGGTGACAGTAAAAATAAAATAATAACATTTGACAGTATGGATAGTAAAAAGGCTGATAAATGGACAGATGTAGCAATGATGGAAAGCGGTGAAAAACACAAGAGCCTAATTGAAAAAATATCTATTATGTTTAAGAATGTACGTTATCTGTATAAATTATTGGGTACAACAGACATATCTAAAATAGAAGATGGGACTGTTACAGGGGCGATAAAAAAAGTAAATAAAGCACTTAAACCAATAGATGCAGAGAATAGAATTGAGGAAATGACCAGCATTAATCAGATTACATCAGTCGGTTTTTGGAAAATTGCTACTATTGAAAATAATTATGCACATGAAATTGGCATAGACAATAATGTGGGAGATTTTTACGCGATAGTCAGTAATTATAATGGAAATGGCACAGACCGTTATACTTTTGGAGATTTGTTGTTGTTTAGCCCAAGATTACAGGGTTATCATTATGCAATTAATATCTGGAATGAAAATGCACAGGCGCGATTAGTTCTAACGAATGACAATATTTTGACTACCAAAGAGCAGATTAATGCGAATACCGACCTAAGAAACATCGCCGGAGCGACGGCGATGAAGGAAATGTTTAGTGAGATAAATAGCAATTTATATTACAAATCTGGTGATGTTATTGAATACAGGTACTACTTGTGGATATGTGGAACATTAACTGGTGGCAACAAGGAAATTTGGATTACCATTCCGCTTAATAAACCAATATTAGGGACACCTAAAATAACATTAACACCATATATGTTTATTGTACGGCAAAATGGATTGTATTTAAAAAATATAACAAGTAGCACCGACTTTATTGATAGTGGTATTGAGGTGCAAACAAGAGGGCATGTAAATGGAACAGGTATAACTTTTATTTTTGTAGAACATAATGGTTTTGGTGGCGATAACAATGATGCTGTAACTGTTTGTATGGCTTATAAAATTACGTTTGTATAACGTTATTTATTCTAACTGTAAATTATTTGCACTTATGAAATAGTAGCTGCAAATCGGATTCCCAAACTAACAATTTCATTATTAATTCCGCCCCAACCGTTAGAATTGGATAATCGAAGATATAATCCAGAATTTGGAAAATTAATAACATTAACTTCGATGGCTGATAAAATACTATTATTTTCTGAATCAAATAGATATTCTCCATTTTGCCGAACTATAATGCCAGATATAGAAAGTTTTATATTGCCAACTATAGGTTTATTAAATGGTGCAAATGTAAATATATCCCTATTACCAGTTGTTAACGTTCCATAAATCCACATGAATGTATTAGCTTTGCCGATTGTATCGCCGGCTTTATACACTAAATTGCTATTTATTTGACCAACCGTAACCCGTAAACCAGCAATATATAAAGAAAGGAAAATAAAAATGTTAAATATGAATTACATAGGGGATAGTACAATCTGTCCTGTGGAATTTAGCACCATATCTGATAGAGTGGTGGAGTTAAAAGGAGATTTTCCAGTTAAGAACACCGGATTTATTTTATCTCGTATTAATTGCAAAGATAATTGGAATTACAGTGCATATACAACTGTATATCGGGAAATAGATGGCGGTGTGCAGTTTTCTAATGATGGCAGTATCTATACACCAGAACCAATGCCAGAACCAGATTTTTCCGATTTAGAGAAGTATCAGCCCACGCCTGAAGAACTGGCGGAAATGGAACAAAGAAGAAAGGAAGCTGCCGCAGTTCCAACGAATGCGGAATTGTCGGAGGCGGTAATGGAGATTGCAGAAAATATTTCTGACTTGCAGGATGCAGTTGCGGAACTTGGAGTGCAGGTAACAGTAGCAAAAGGAGGTGGAATTTAATGGCAAAGATTTATTATAAACGCATTAAAGTAGAACTTATGACTATTGAACAGGTTCCGCTACTATGGCGTGCACAGGTGCAGGCACTGTTAGATGCAGAATAATTTTCTAAGAGATAACTCTTCTATGATACAATTAAATAAAAATGGGAGGGTTATCTTTGTATGAAGGATGAATTTATCACAAATGTTTTAACAAAAATGATGGGAACTCTTACACAGGAGCAGTGTGCAGAGCTAAAAACAGCATTGTACATAGAATTGCAGGAATACGAGCTGGAAAAGCGGTGCACAGAGCTTATGGACGTAGACCAAAGCTATATACATTATTTACAATTATTTCTTGCACGTAAGAAAACAGAAGGTAAATCTGACAAGACAATAGAACAGTATAAATTGCATCTTACCCATATGCTACAAAATCTTAATATGCCCATAGAAAAAATAACAGAAAATGACTTATTTGTATATTTGGCAAAGTATAAGAAGGATAAGGGAGTATCTAATGTTTACTTGGATAACATCAGACTTGTGTTTAGCAGTTTTTTTAGTTGGCTGAATGCCAAAGGATACATAGTTAAAAATCCTACGTCGGGGTTGGAACCAATCAAATGCGAAAAGAAAATGAAACAGCCGTTTTCCGATGAGGAATTGGAAAAACTGCGTAGGATATGTGAACAAGAAAGAGATTTGGCATTAATAGAGTTTTTGTATAGTACAGGTGTTAGAGTATCGGAGCTGGTTGCTTTAAACAGAAGAGATATAGATTTTTATGGTAAAAATGTAGTGGTATATGGAAAAGGCAGCAAGGAGCGGGAGACATATTTAAACGCTGCATCAAGTCTGCATTTAAAAGCGTATCTGGACAGCCGGACAGATGACAATGAAGCTTTGTTTGTAAGTGACAGGGCACCACATGCACGTTTAACAGTTGCAGGTGTAGAGAAAACATTACAAAGAATTGGAAAAGATGCAGGGGTGGGAAAGGTGCATCCACATAGGTTCCGGCGAACAATGGCAACAAATGTGTTAAAGAAAGGAATGCCGCTAGAGGAAGTTAAAGAGCTTCTGGGACATACCAAACTGGACACAACAATGATTTACTGTACAGTTAGTAAAGAGAATGTAAAACATTCACACCAAAAGCTGATGAGTGCATAGAAATTCTAAGGAATTTTATCTAAGAAGCTTTTCAGACTCTGTAACAGAGTCTTTTTGTCGTTAAAAGCGGAAAAAAGTATAAAATTTTGATAAAGAAACAGAATAAATGTTTGGATTTTTGGTAACAAAAGTCTTGTTTAGAGTAAGAAAGCAGATAAATAGCAATTTATCTTTTAATAATTTTCCAGGTGGAACTATATTAGAATATTATCAAAAAAATCCTAAAATAAGGG
>ERZ808049.399-NODE-399-length-24303-cov-6.156815_pt1 | contig 24303 bp, 16 predicted proteins | sample MGYA00380198_ERZ808049 | MGnify/ENA primary metagenome ERZ808049 (study PRJEB31490, sample SAMN06133414) | mouse gut metagenome | isolation source: Z2_2 | host: mice | place: China: Chengdu | collected 2015-05 ...
ATTGCTAAACTATACGCTTGACTTTAACAATACTGACTTGGTAATTTAACAAATGCACCGGAATTTCGGATTGAGCCGGGTTGCCCGGTTTTTCTCAATAAGAAATAAAAAAGGAATTGTCCCGATTCTTCGGATAATTCCTTTTTGTTGAGCCGCTAGCCAGACTTGAACTGGCGACCTACGCGTTACGAATGCGTTGCTCTACCAACTGAGCTATAGCGGCGTTGCTTCTTCTTTACGGGGTGCAAAGGTACATCTTTATTTGGATTTGCAAAAGGAATTGCCCGTTTTTTTTAGATTTTTCTGATTAATCACTTTTTTATGTCGGTGGAGCTGCTGGGTAATTATCTGTTATGCAGTCGAAGTGAGAATATTTGGATAAGCCTTGCTTGTCTTGGGACAAGGAATTAATTCTTTTTCCAAAACTTCGGAATGAAATAGATGTATATTATGAAAATAAAGTGTTACCTTTGCCCCCAATTAAAAACATCACTAGATAACTAAATATTAATAAAAACTCTTACTTATGCGCAAATTTATACTATTGTGTTTGTTGGTGTTTACAGTATCGGGTATCGTGTTTGCCCAACAAATGACGGACGAGCAAGTTCTTACGTATGTGCAAGAGGCTCATAGTCAGGGAAAGACGCAACAACAAATGTTGGTTGAATTGATGAAGAAAGGAGTCACAAAAGAACAAATCCAAAGAATACAGGCTAAATATTCCGCTAAACAGGAAGGTAGTGCTAAGGAAGGTGGAGAGGCTTCGCGTTTACGTACGCAGAAAACATACGAAAATAAGAATAAGAATATCTCACAGAACGAATCCGGTTCGGATGATTCCAATTCTAAAAAGCAAAGCATCAAAGGATTGAGGGCAAGCTCCGACTTGTCTCGTAATGAGTATGCGATAGAGTTGGAGGATGGTGAGCAAGCAATCGACTACAATAATCTTAATGGTACGAAGACTGATCCTACCCAGCAGATTTTCGGGCATAATATTTTCGATAATGAATATCTGACTTTCGAGCCTAATATAAATGTGGCGACTCCAAGTAATTATCGTTTAGGTGCGGGTGATGAGGTTATCATTGACGTTTGGGGGGCTTCCCAGACTACAATTCGTGAAATAATCTCCCCTGAAGGTACTGTGCAAATCGAAAAACTGGGACCGGTTTATCTGAATGGGAAGACCGTAAAGGAAGCCAGTGAATATTTGAAGCGTGAATTTGCAAAGATATATGCCGGTGTTACGGGAGACACCCCCAATACACAAATAAAATTGTCGTTGGGGGAAATCCGTTCGATTCAGGTGAACGTAATGGGTGAGGTGGCCGTGCCGGGTACCTATACGCTATCTTCGTTCGCGTCTGTTTTCCATGCGTTATACTGGGCCGGCGGAGTAAATAAAATCGGTAGTCTTCGCAGCATAAAAGTGATACGCGACGGGAAAACTGTGGCCGATGTGGATATCTATGATTTTATTATGGAAGGTCGTCTGAAAGATGATATCCGCCTGCAGGACGGTGATGTGATTCTGGTCAATCCATATCAGACATTGGTTCAGATATTGGGTAAGGTGAAACGTCCTATGTATTATGAAATGAAGCCGACGGAGACAATTGGCGCTTTGCTGAGGTATTCCGGTGGTTTTACGGGTGATGCCTATAAAAAAGCTATTCGGCTTGTGCGTAGGAGTGGGCGCGAACATCAGATTTTCAATGTCGATGAAATGGATTATTCCGTATTCCGTGTAGAAGATGGCGATGAGCTGACTGTAGATTCCGTTCTTGACCGTTTTGAAAACCGCGTAGAGGTTCGTGGTGCAGTTTATCGTGAAGGGTTGTATCAATTGAGTGGCGAGGTAAATACCGTGAAGCAACTGATAAAGAAAGCAGAAGGTATTCGTGGCGATGCATTCTTGAATCGTGCCGTAATCAACCGCGAGCATGAGGATCTGACGCGGGAAATGATATCAATAGATTTGAAAGGATTATTGAACGGTGTTGTGGCGGATATCCCTTTGCAAAAGAATGATATATTGTTTATTCCCAGTATTCAGGATTTGAGAGAAGAACCAACGGTGGCCATCCATGGTGAGGTGGCAGAACCGGGTACTTATCTTTATGCGGATAAGATGACAGTGGAAGATTTGATTATACAGTCGGGTGGTCTGCTTGAATCGGCGGCTACTACCAGGGTTGAAGTTGCCCGCCGTGTGAAGAATCCCAAAAGCACTGAATTTGACGGGAGAGTCGGCCAGAGTTTCTCTTTCGACTTGAAAGAAGGCTTGTCGGCGGACGGAACAGGCGGGGATTTTCAGCTTGAACCGTTTGATGAGGTATATATCCGTAAAAGTCCGGCCTACTATCGCCAACAGACCGTGACTGTGGCAGGTGAAGTGCTTTTTAGTGGTAACTACGCACTGTCCAAGAAGAATGAACGCATGAGCGATTTGATAACAAAGGCCGGTGGAATATCTTCGGAAGCGTATGCGAAAGGAGCTCGTTTGTTGCGTAAGATGAGCGAGGAGGAGCTTCGTCGTAAAGAAGATGTGTTGCGTATGGTGCAAATGTCTTCTGGAGAAGATTCTATTTCTATAAAGAAGTTGAATTTATCCGATACTTATTCGGTTGGCATCAATTTGGAAAAGGCTTTGCAGAATCCTGGTTCGGATTATGATATGGTGTTGCGTGAGGGAGACATACTTTTTGTTCCGGAATTTGTGAGTACGGTTCGCATCAGCGGTGCTGTGATGTATCCCAATACAGTCCTTTATAAAGAAGGGGAAGGTTGGAAATATTACGTGAACCAGGCAGGTGGGTTTGGGAATCGTGCCAAAAAACGGAGAGCTTATGTGGTGCACATGAACGGTACGGTGTCCCGTTTGAAATCGGGCAAATCCAAGTATATCGAACCGGGATGTGAGATAATAGTTCCAAGCAAAGACCCGAAAAAGAAGATGAGTCCTGCCGAGATGATAGGTTTGGGCACATCAACAGCTTCTTTGGCTACAATGATTGCTACTTTGGTTAATCTCTTTAAGTGATAAAGACAATGAGTGGGGATAAAATACAAGAAACTCCGCAGATGCCGGAGGAACAGGAAATCGATTTGATAGAATTGGCCCGGAAAGTATGGGCAGAGCGCAAGATGCTCTATAAAGCGTGCGGTGCCGCTGTGTTGATAGGGCTGATTGTTGGATTCAGTATTCCTAAGGAGTATTCCACTAAAGTGACGTTGGCTCCTGAAAGTGCCGGTAAGGTGCATACCGGTGGTATGGGGGCTTTGGCAGCCATGGCAGGTATCAACATAGGTGCTTCCGCCGGAGAAGATGCGTTGTCGCCCGAGTTGTACCCCGATATCGTTAAGTCTACACCTTTTTTGTTGGAGTTGTTCGATGTAAAGGTTAAGGATCAAAAAGGTGAAATAGATACCACTCTATATGCTTATTTGGACAAGTATCAGCGCTCGTCATGGATGAGTGCCGTTGCGTCTGCGCCATTCAAGGCTTTAGGATGGACGCTTTCCCTGTTCAAGGATAAGCCGGAACGCAAAGAGGGCAAATTAGATCCGTTCCATTTGACATTGGACGAAACCAAGGTAGCTGATGCGTTGAGCAAGCGTATTATGGTTACGATTGATAAGAAAACGGGAGTTACTACTTTGGAAGTCACGATGCAGGATCCTTTAATCTCTGCGTCATTGACAGATACGGTTATGCACTGCTTGCAGAATTACATTACGGATTACCGTACCAATAAAGCCCGTCACGATTTGGCTTTTACGGAGAAGTTGTACAAAGAGGCAAAAGAAGAGTACGAGGAAGCCCAGAAGAAATATGCCACATTCGCTGATGCCAACCAGAATATTATTCTGTTGAGCTATCGGGCAGAGCAGGAACGCTTAAAGAATGAGGTGGAACTGGCGTATACTGTTTATACGCAGATTTCCGGACAGCTGCAAATGGCTCGGGCCAAGGTGCAGGAGATTACGCCGGTGTATACGGTTGTACAACCGGCTACGGTGCCACTACGTGCAGCCAAGCCTAACAAGGTGATGATACTTATCGGTTTTGTCTTCTTGGCAGGGGTCGGATGTGTAGGCTGGATATTATTTGTGAAAGATTTATTGGGAGATTGGAGAAAAGCAAAGAATACAAAATGAAGGCTGGCAATGAAATGAAGCGTTGGTATGCTCTGCGTACAGCTCCAAGATTGGAGCGTAAATTGATGCGGTGTTTGAATGCTGCGGGATATTTGGTATTTTGCCCCATGCAAATTGTATTCAGGGAATGTGAAGGGCGGACTAAAGAAGTGTTTGTGCCTTTTTTTCCCGGTTGTATTTTCGTAGAGGAAGCCGTCGGTGCGCTTTCTTTGGCGGCTTCGCTCGGTGCGGTTCTTTTACAGGATGAAGAAGGTAGGAGTCTGTCGGTTTATGCTGATAAGGCTGAATTGGTGGCCAAGTTTTTACACATACTGAAATAGGGACATTTATTGAATATTCCATTGATATGAACCCCGAAAGTTAAACAAACTTTCGGGGTTCATATCAATGGAATATTAGTCAAAGAAACTCCTGAACTTCCTGAAAATCTTCTCCTTGACGGAAATGTTCGGTTTGAAATTATCCGATTTTTCCATCTCTTCCAGTGCTTTCTTCTCTTCCTTATTCAACGTTTCGGGCACATAGACACTGACATTCACCAGCAAATCCCCCGTACCGTATCCGTTGACGCTGGGCAGTCCTTTGCCACGCAGGCGGAGCACTTTGCCGGGCTGCGTACCCGATTCGATTTTCACTTTTACCTTGCCGTCGATGGTCGGTATTTCCACCGCACCGCCCAATGCGGCTGTGGGGAAACTGAGCAGCAGGTTGTATATCAGGTCGTTTTCGTCGCGAATCAGTTCCTTGTCCGGTTCTTCTTCGATAAGAATCAGCAGGTCGCCCGGCACGCCGTTGTGCTTGCCGGCATTACCTTTGCCGCTCATGGAGAGCTGCATACCTTCGGCCACGCCTTTCGGGATGCTGACGGTGACTACTTCTTCGCCATAGACGATACCTTCGCCGGCACATTCTTTACACTTATCCTTGATTATCTTACCTTCGCCGCCGCAAGTAGGACAGGTGGTACGTGTCTGCATGGTTCCGAGAATGGTCTGCTGGTTGCGGATTACCGTACCGCTGCCTTTACACGTCGGACAAGTCTCTGTACCGCCGTTGCCTTCTGCACCGCTTCCATGGCAGTGGCTGCAAGGTACATACTTCTTCAACTTGAATTTCTTTTCCACACCGGTGGAAATCTCCTTGAGGTTCAGTTTTACTTTCACGCGCAGGTCCGAACCGCGATAACGGCGTTGCTGTTGTGCACCACCGCTGAATCCGCTGAAACCGCTGAACCCGCCGCTGTGCCCGCCGAAGATGTCGCCGAACATGGAGAAGATGTCGTCCATGGACATACCACTGCCGAAACCGCCGAACGGTCCACCATTGCCTGCCGCACCACTCATTCCGGCATGGCCGAACTGGTCATAGCGGGCGCGTTTCTCCGGATTGCTTAATACATCGTAGGCTTCTGCCGCTTCTTTAAACTTCTCTTCTGCCACCTTGTCGCCGGGATTCTTGTCCGGGTGGTATTGGATGGCTTTCTTGCGATAAGCCTTTTTTATCTCGTCTGCCGAAGCTGTTTTCTCGACTTCCAGTACTTCGTAATAGTCTCTTTTTTCCATATAACTGTGTATATTATTCTCCAACCACTACTTTGGCATGGCGGATTACTTTGTCATTCAGTGTATAACCGGTCTGCACGCAGTCCAGAATCTTTCCTTTCAACGTCTCGTCGGGAGCCGGGATGACGGCGATGGCTTCGTGGTAGTCTGTGTCGAGCGGTTGTCCGTTGGTCTCGATTACCTTGACTCCGTTTTGCCCTAAGACGGTCATGAACTTGTTGTAGATAAGCTCTACGCCTTCTCTTACGGCGGCTACATCGGTGGCGGTTTCCATGTTTTTCAAGGCGCGTTCAAAGTCGTCTACGATGGGAAGGATACTGCTGATGCTCTTTTCTCCACCGTTCAGGATGAGTTCGGCTTTCTCCTTCATCGTACGTTTGCGATAGTTGTCGAACTCGGCCGAGAGACGCAGGTATTTGTCTTTCTGGTCTTCAATCTCCGCGTTCGCTTTCTCCAGTTCCTGGGCAAGTCTCTCTTCTTCGGTCAGTGAGACTTCTTCGTTGCCGGCCGCTTCTTCGTTGGCGGTCGTTTCCTCGTTCGCTGTAGCCTCTTCGCTGTGCGTTTCTTGAGCAGCTTGCGCTTTCAACTCTTCTTCGTTGATGTTCTCTTTTTCTTTTTGGTCCATATTGTTATGCTTTTTATTCTTATAAAATGGTTTCGATTTCATTGCTGTCAAGGTTTAAGTCAAGTATAATACGGTTTGTGAATAGCAAAAACTTTGCCAAATCGTCCGATTTTGCCAAAAACGCCGCAAAGGTAATGTTTTTATGTCAGATTGACAGCGAAATATTCTGTAAATAGGAAGTTAATATCGGGCAGGCAGAATGTTAACTTGATAGATTGCAGTAAGTTAACTTCATTGTGTGTACTTAGTTAACTTCATATCGCGCAATAAGTTAACTTGTTGTAAGCGGTTTTGTCGTATTAATTTCGTACCTTTGCGCCCGTAATTGGCGGGGATTCAGAAGGGACTATCGGCCGATATTCCGCCTTGCATGAGCAAAACGATTTTTAAAACAGTAAATATAGAAAGATGATTACAGTCTCGAACGTATCGGTTCAGTTTGGTAAAAGAGTATTGTTTAATGATGTAAACCTAAAGTTTACAAGTGGTAATTGTTATGGTATAATCGGCGCCAACGGTGCCGGAAAGTCTACATTCTTGCGGACTATTTCGGGCGATTTGGAACCGACGACGGGGTCTGTCGTATTGGCACCGGGTGAGCGTCTGTCTGTGTTGAGCCAGGACCACTTCAAGTGGGATGCCTATACGGTGATGGACACGGTGATGATGGGGCATACGGTGTTGTGGGATATCATGAAGCAACGCGAAGAGTTGTATGCCAAGGAAGACTTCACCGATGAAGACGGCCTGAGAGTGTCCGAGCTGGAAGAGAAATTCGCCGAACTCGACGGCTGGAACGCAGAAAGCGATGCCGCCGCCCTGCTGAGCGGACTGGGCATCAAGGAAGACAAGCACTATGTGCTGATGGGCGAGCTGAACAACAAGGAAAAAGTGCGCGTGATGTTGGCGCAGGCATTGTATGGCAATCCCGACAACCTGTTGCTGGATGAGCCTACCAATGACTTGGACATGGAGACCGTGACGTGGCTGGAAGAGTATCTCTCCAACTTCGAACATACCGTCCTGGTGGTGAGCCACGACCGTCACTTCCTCGACTCCGTCTGCACGCATACGGTCGATATCGACTACGGAAAAATCAATCTCTTTGCCGGTAACTACAGCTTCTGGTACGAGTCCAGCCAGTTGGCACTGCGCCAGCAGCAGAACCAGAAGGCTAAAGCCGAGGAGAAGAAGAAAGAGCTGGAAGAGTTTATCCGCCGGTTCAGTGCCAATGTGGCGAAGAGCAAGCAGACCACCAGCCGCAAGAAGATGCTGGAGAAGCTGAATGTGGAAGAAATCAAGCCGTCGTCGCGCAAGTATCCCGGCATCATCTTCACGCCCGAGCGCGAACCGGGTAACCAGATTCTTGAGGTAGCCGGTTTGACAAAGACCTTGGAAGATGGTACGGTGCTGTTCCGCGATGTGAATTTCAACGTGGAGAAAGGCGATAAGATTGTGTTCCTGTCGCACGACCCGCGTGCCATGACCGCTTTGTTCGAGATTATCAACGGCAATATGAAACCGGATGCGGGAACCTTCAACTGGGGTGTCACCATCACCACTGCCTACTTGCCGCTGGACAACACTTCGTTCTTCAATACAGACCTGAACTTAGTGGACTGGTTGAGCCAGTTCGGCGAAGGCAATGAAGTGTATATGAAGAGCTTCCTTGGCCGTATGCTCTTCTCCGGCGAAGAGGTGCTGAAGAAAGCAAGCGTGTTGTCGGGTGGTGAGAAGATGCGCTGCATGATTGCGCGTATGCAACTTCGCAACGCTAACTGCCTGATTCTGGATACGCCGACCAACCACCTCGACCTGGAATCCATTCAGGCATTCAACAACAACCTGAAAACGTACAAGGGAAACGTCCTCTTCTCGTCTCACGACCACGAGTTTATCCAGACCGTGGCAAACCGCATCATCGAACTGACGCCGAACGGCATCATCGACAAGATGATGGAGTACGACGAGTACATCACTTCGGACCACATTAAGGAGTTGAAGGCAAGAATGTATAAAGGGTAGGGATTGGGTCTATAGTGATTAGTTCTATAGTGATTAGTGATTAGTGGGGGGTGATTACCCATGCGGCACAACAGCGCAACTCTATTAATCACTATAGAACCAATCATCAATCACTAATCATCAATCATCAATCATCAATCACTAATCACTACAGAACTAATCACTACTACCGTTCCCACCACTAACAGTGCCGTGCACACGATGGAGCCTTCGAAGCCGAAAGCACCGCCGTTTATCAGATTGGCTTCGGGCAGGTGGAGGGTCAGCATACCGTCGCAAAAGTTGTTTCCGCTGACCTCGTAACCCAAGACAGGACCTTGTATCCAGTTCCAGAACCAGTGCAGAGCTATCGGGAAACAGAGGTTGCGCGTATATATGTAGGAAGAACCTAACAAGATGCCCGCCAGCAGGATGTTGACGAAGGCCATTGCGTTGAAATTCGGATTGGCAATGTGAATCAGCGAGAACAGGGCGGCGGAGAGGAATAGGGCACAGAACTTGTTCACTCCACCTTGCAGCATACGCTCCAGTACAAATCCGCGCAACGCCAGCTCTTCCGTAACGGCTACCAGCAAAAAGAAAGCCAGACTAATCAGCAGGGAAGAAGCATTGAACGCAATGTCTGTCACCTCTATTGCTCCCGACCACAAGGAGACGCCGAACCCTATGGCATATAGGACGACGGCCAGCGCCATCCCCGCCATCCCATCTTTCCAACGCATCGCCAAAGAACGTCTTAGTCCGGCCAATGAGACACCCCGCCTGCGCCATACAATCCATGCGGAGAAGAATACGCCTGCCAGCATCAGCGTTTCGTGCAATATATAATAGTAGATGCTGTCGAATCCCTTGCCTGATAGTTGTTGTACTATTGCAATAGGTAGAGTCATTATTGCAGTAATGATAAAAGTAAGCAGGACAAATGCAACGATGTCGATTGCCGCTTTTCCAAAACGTTTGGCTTTGGATTCGTTTTCAATGGTTTCCATACGTGAAAGTTTATTCCGATTCTTTATTACTAATGTTGGTAAAAATATGGGAAATGTTCGGAAATACCAAATAAAGGAGAGAAAACTCATCAAAAGGCATATTTACTTTTGTTTAAAGAAGTATTTCTTTAGATGGCTTCTTTTAAGGAAACGTTTGGCGGTAATCTAATCCTTTTCTTACTAAGGATTAATCGTCCGATGATTGTTTCCCTTTCGTCCGACAGTTGTTGACTTTTCGTCCGACAGCTGTCGGACGAAAAGTCAACAACTGTCGGACGATTAGGTTTAGCCGAGTAGGAAAATAGTTACTTGCGGGTATCTACTTTGTCTCTTTAGTATAAAACTCAACTTGAAAGCTTCACTGTCAAATATCAACCGATATTTATGGAACCATATTGGGTAATTAAAAATTTTGATTACCTTTGGAACATTAAATCAACAGATACTTAAAACATGAATTTGAGAAAGATACTTTTAGCAGTGGCCGGATGGGCTATTATACTGAACGGCTCCGCTCAGACCTTCAAGCGGTATACCGTTTCCAAACCCGGAACCTTGGTAGAGATGTTGACCGAAGACGAAGCCAACGAGATTACCCACCTTGTCTTGCAAGGCAAGCTGAATGCCATCGATTTTCGCCACCTGCGGGATGAGTTCAAGAAACTGCAAGTGCTGGACATCTCCAATGCTTCCATCAGTATGTATGCCGGAAAGGGTGGCACGCATCCCGACCGTGTCTACCTCTATACCGCTAATTGCATCCCGCCATACGCTTTCTGCAAGCAACTTGGCGACAGCTCTTTTGTCGGAAAAATGTCTCTGACCCAGGTTATCCTGTCCGATAAGACCAAGAACATCGAAGATGGTGCCTTCAAGGGATGCGCCAACCTGAAGATTTGCCGCATACGCAAGAAGACTCCTCCTAACCTGTTGCCCGAAGCTCTGGCAGATAGCGTGACTGCCATATTCGTCCCGTTGGGCAGCAGCGATGCCTACCGTCGTGGCAAAAGATGGGAAAACTTCGCTTTCATCGAGGGAGAACCGGTGGGGACTGTTGTGCAGATAGCTACTATGGGTAGCTTGGAGAGCGAACTGATTCGTGCCGGCATACAGCCCAAAGATGTGAATTTCCTTACGGTAGAGGGTAAAATGGACGAAGCGGACTTTACCCTGATACGCAATTATATGCCCAATCTGGTGAGTGTAGACCTCTCCAAATGCAATGCCACGGTCATCCCCGATTATACGTTTACCCAAAAGAAATACCTGCTGAACATCACATTGCCCCATGGACTGAAGAGCATCGGCCAGCGTGCATTCAGCGGATGCGGGCGCCTGTGTGGCACATTGGTGTTGCCTGCCAGCGTGACCGCCATCGAATACGGTGCCTTTATGGGATGCGACAACCTGCGCCGTGTTCTTGCCACCGGCAATAAGATTACCGCTTTGGGCGACAATCTTTTCGGCAATGACAAGAACAAGCTGGTTTATAGTGATTAGTTCTATAGTGATTGGTGATTAGTAATTAATAGAGCTACGCTGTTGTGCCGCATGGGGAATCATCCACCACTAATCACTAATCACTATAGAACTAATCACTAATCATCCCCCCTGTTCCACCCCAATCATCGTCAATTGTATGCGTTTCCGTTCAGTGTCTACGCTGAGCACTTTCACGCGTACCTGCTGATGGATGGAGACCACCTCATTCGGGTCTGATACATACTTCTCTGCAAGTTGCGAGCGGTGTATCAGGCCGTTTTCTTTGATGCCGATGTCGACGAAAGCACCGAAGTTGGTGATGTTGCCTACGATGCCGGGCAGTTCCATGCCTACGCGCAGGTCGTCGATGGTACGTACATTTTGGTCGAACTCGAACACCTTGATGGGACCGCGCGGGTCGCGTCCCGGTTTTTCCAGTTCTTGCAGGATATCCTTCAAAGTCGGCATTCCGACGGTAGGAGAGAGGTAGCGTTCCGGTTGAATCCTCAGGCGCAGCTCTTTGTCGGCTATCAGTTCGGCTACGCTGCATTCCACGTCTTCGGCCATTTTCTCTACGATGTGGTAGCTTTCGGGATGCACGGCCGTGTTGTCCAACGGATTCTTGGCTCCCGGTATGCGCAGGAAACCGGCACATTGTTCGAATGCCTTTGCACCCATGCGCGGCACTTTCATCAGCTCCCGGCGTGAAGCGAAGGGACCGTGTTCGGCGCGATAGTTCACGATGTTCTGCGCCAGTTGCGGCCCAAGCCCCGATATGTATGTCAGCAGGTGGCTGCTTGCCGTGTTCAGGTTGACGCCGACGAGGTTCACGCAGCTCTCCACCGTCTGGTCGAGCGACTTTTTCAGTTTGCTTTGGTCTACATCGTGCTGGTATTGTCCCACACCGATGGATTTCGGGTCTATCTTGACAAGCTCTGCCAGCGGGTCCATGAGACGGCGGGCGATGGAGACGGCGCCGCGCACCGTGACATCGTAGTCCGGAAACTCGTCACGCGCTATCTTGGAAGCGGAGTAGATGGAGGCGCCCTGCTCGCTGACGATGAAAATCTGTACGTCGCGGTCGAACGTCTGCCGTTTCAGGAAATCTTCCGTTTCGCGACTGGCCGTACCGTTGCCGATGGCGATGGCTTCCACCTTGTATGCTTCTATCATTTTTTGCAGTTTGCCGAAGGCTTCCCGGCTTTGGTTCACCGGCGGGTGGGGGTAGATGTTTTCATTGTGCAGCAGGTTGCCCTGTGCGTCGAGGCATACCACTTTGCATCCCGTGCGGAATCCGGGGTCGATGCCCATCACTCTTTTCTGTCCCAACGGCGAGGCAAGCAACAGTTGCCGCAGGTTTTTGGCAAAGACGCAGATGGCTTCGTCGTCGGCACGCTCCTTGCTCAGTGCGGCAAACTCGGTTTCGATGGAGGGTTTCAGCAGGCGCTTGTAGGCATCCTGCACGGCTTCCGCCACTTGCTTGCCACAGGTGTTACGGCTCTGCACGAACTGCCTTTCGAGCCGTTGCACGCACTCTTCGTCGTCTGGGCTGATGCTCACTTTGAGCAATCCCTCGGCTTCGGCGCGGCGGATGGCAAGCAGGCGGTGCGAGCTGCATCGCTTCAAGGGTTCGGAACAGTCGAAATAGTCCCTGTATTTGGCTCCCTCTTCCTCTTTTCCCTTTATCACTTTGGCGGTCAGCTGTGCCTGCCGTGCAAAGCTGTTGCGCAGGGCGTTGCGTGCCCGTTCGTTTTCGCTCACCTGCTCGGCGATGATGTCGCGTGCGCCCTTCAGGGCATCGTCCGCGTCCTTCACGTCGCCCTTCACGAAGGCGGCGGCGCGTTGTTCGGGATGAGGTTCACGCTGGAGCATCAGCAGGGTGGCGAGCGGTTCGAGTCCTTTCTGCCGGGCGGCCTCCGCGCGGGTTTTCCGTTTGGGCTTGTAGGGCAGGTAGATGTCTTCGAGGGCGGTGTTTTCCCACGTTTCGTCGATGCGCTTTTGCAGCTCCGGAGTCATTTTTCCCTGTTCGCAGATGGTGTTGACGATGGTCTCCTTGCGCTTCGCCGTCTCCTTCAGCTTTTCGTAGTGGGTCTGGATGGATTCTATCTGCACTTCGTCCAGTCCGCCTGTCATCTCCTTGCGGTAGCGGCTGATGAAGGGGATGGTTGCCCCGTTGTCGAGCAGGGCGAGTGTCTGCCCGATTTGTTTTTCCGATAGGCCGAGAATGGCAGCTATCATGGTGTGAAAGATTTGTGTCATGTCAGCTCTCTTTTTAGTACGAGCGCCAAAAGTACGAAAAACAATCTTTCCAAATGCCTTTTTTGCGTTTTATTACATCTTCGCGTACATGAAAAACTGTATCTTTGCATCGTTACAAAAGAGAATGAGACATGAAGAGACTGACTTGTTGTTTGGTATGGATATGCCTGCTGCTTGGCACGGTTGCCGCGCAGGACAAAGAGGTGCGGCTGAAAATTGTGCAGACCAGTGACATACACGGGAACTACTATCCCCGCGATTTCATCCGCCAACGGGAGGCTGCCGGAAGTCTGGCGCGTGTGTATTCGTTCGTGCAGCAGGAGCGTGCGGTGTATAAAGACAACCTGATTTTGCTGGACAACGGCGATATCTTGCAAGGCCAACCTGCCGCCTACTACTACAACTACATCGACACGCTTTCTCCCCACCTGACGGCGGAGATGCTGAACTTCATGGGATATGATGCCTGCAACATGGGCAATCATGATGTGGAGACGGGACGTGCCGTCTTCGACCGTTGGGCTGCCGGATGCCGTGCTCCCGTGCTGGGGGCCAACATCATCGACACGGCTACGGGAAAAACGCACTTCAAGCCCTACACGGTGATGGAACGCGACGGTGTGAAGATTGCCGTGCTCGGCATGATAACGCCCGCCATTCCGGTGTGGCTGCCCGAAAACCTGTGGCGAGGGCTCCGTTTCGACGACATGGAAGCCACCGCGCGCAAGTGGATGAAGATTATCCGCGAGCAGGAGCGTCCCGACATCGTCGTCGGCGTGTTCCATGCCGGGCAGGATGCCGTGCTGATGGGTGGCAAATACCGTGACAACGCCTCCCTGGAAGTGGCGCGCAACGTGCCGGGATTCGACATCGTACTGATGGGGCACGACCACACCCGCGAATGCAGGAAGGTGCGGAACGTGGCAGGCGATTCCGTGCTGGTGATAGACCCGGCGAGCAACGGCGTGGTGGTGAGCAATGTCGACATCCGCGTGACGCTGCGTCATGGACGGGTGGTGGCAAAGCGGATTGACGGCGTGCTGACCGAGACCGGCGGTTACGGCGTGAGTGAAGCCTTCATGCAGCGTTTTGCACCGCAGTATGCCACCGTGCAGGAGTTCGTGTCGAAGAAGATAGGACGCTTCACGCAGACCATTTCCACCCGTCCCGCCTATTTCGGTCCTTCCGCTTTCGTCGACCTGATACATACCTTGCAACTCGCCATCAGCGGTGCCGAGATTTCGCTTGCCGCTCCGTTGTCGTACGACACCCGCATCGAGGCAGGCGACATCTGCGTATACGATATGTTCAACCTCTACAAGTTCGAGAATATGCTCTACACCATGCGCCTTTCGGGCAAGGAAGTGCGCGATGTGCTGGAGATGTCCTACGGCCTGTGGACCAACCGCATGACATCGCCCGACGACCATCTCCTGCAACTCCGTGACAATCTCCGTGACGGTGCCGTGGACAAGTTCGCTTTCAAGCATCCCAGTTTCAACTTCGACTCCGCCGCGGGTATCATCTATACGGTAGACGTCACGAAGCCCGAAGGACAGAAGGTAGCCATCCTGAGCATGGCAGACGGCACTCCGTTCGATGCGGAAAGAATGTATACGGTGGCGCTCAACTCCTACCGCGGCAATGGCGGTGGAGAACTGTTGACAAAGGGAGCGGGTATTCCCCACGACGCGCTGAAGGAACGCATCATCCGCTCCACCGACAAAGACCTGCGCTACTACCTGATGCAGTACATCGAGCAGAAGAAGCTCCTCGAACCGCGTTCGCTCGGCCAGTGGAAGTTCATCCCTGAAGCGTGGGCGCAGCCCGCATCCAGACGAGATTATGAATTGCTGTTTGGTGAAGTTTGGAAATAATCGTTAACTTTGTAACCTGAAAACCCAAAAGACAAATACACAAGGACGTGAGAGGAATGAAAAGAACTATCGGTGCATTGTGCTTGCTGGCGCTCTTCGTGGCATACCAGACAAGTGTGACGGCATTTACCCACGTCCACTACATCAACGGGGTGCTGATAGCACACTCGCACCCTTTCGGCAACCAACATTCACACTCTGCCACTTCGCTGATAGTCATCGGACTGTTGTCGCATTTCAGTTCGGACGGGCCGGACTGCTGTGAGGTGCAGCATCCGATGCGCCCGCTGTTGCGGGTGATGGAAGACGAAGCCGATACACCCGTCATCAAGCGAAAGGCGTGCCGGGTGATTTCGCTGCGTGCTCCCCCTTGTTTCGCTACACACTCTTGAGCCTCCTTGCCCGAATCTTTCCCTGCGCTTTGGCGGAAATGTGGGCGGGGCGGGTCGTGTTTGTACGGATGTCCGGCGCCTGATGTGCGAAAACTCCCGGCATTTACTGTACAAACTCCCGGCGTTTGCATGGCGGATGCCCGGCATTCTTTGTGCGAATGCCCGGAGTTTACCGCACAAACCTCCGGTGTTTTCGAGATAAGTTCCCGGCATATTCGGGGAGACGAAGTAACAGAACCAAAAAAGATTATCCAGATGAAACATTATATCGTATCGTTGATGCTTGCCGTGGCAGGCATCGGCGCAGCCATTGCGGCAAACCCCATCCGGGAAGGGAACAGGATTTCCGGCCATGTAGTTGTGAAAGGTTCGGAAGAGAACATACCGTATGCCACCATTCTGATTGTGGGCAGCGGACAGGGAACGGTGTCCAACGAGCAGGGACAGTTCGAACTCAAGAATCTGCCGGCAGGCAAATACACCCTGCGCGTCTCTGCCGTGGGATATCGGACGCAGGAGAAGGAGCTGGAGGTGAACCGCGACTATACGGCGGTGGTGCACTTCCAGCTACAGGAAGAGAGCTTTATGACCGATGAAGTGGTGGTATCTGCCAACCGCAACGAAGTGAGCCGCAAGGAGGCGCCCGTCGTGGTGAACGTGATGAGCACCAAGCTTTTCGAGATGGTGAACTCCACCGACCTTGCCAAGACGCTCAACTACCAGTCGGGCTTGCGCGTGGAAAACAACTGCCAGAACTGCGGCTTCCCCCAGGTGCGCATCAACGGGCTGGAAGGGCCTTACTCGCAAATCCTCATCAACAGCCGTCCCGTCATCAGTGCGCTGAGCGGCGTCTACGGGCTGGAGCAGATTCCGGTGAACATGATTGAGCGGGTAGAAGTGGTGCGCGGCGGAGGTTCGGCACTGTTCGGCGCCAATGCTGTGGGAGGCACCATCAACATCATCACCAAAGACCCCATCAACAACTCCTTCCAGGTGTCGAGTATGTTCTCGTGTATGGATGGAAAGTCATGGGAGCAATACATGGGCGGCAACGTATCCCTAGTGGCGAAGGACAACTCCTACGGCATCGCCCTCTACGAGAGCTACCGCAACCGCAATCCCTACGACCGCGACGGCGACGGCTTCTCCGAGCTGGGCAAGCTGAACATGAACACCTTCGGATTCCGTGCCTACTACCGCCCCACGCACTTCAGCCGCATCAACCTCGAATACCACACCACCAACGAGTTCCGGCGCGGCGGAAACAAGTTCGACCTCCAGCCGCACGAAGCGGACATCACCGAACAGACCCGCCACATCATCAACAGCGGCGGCGTGAGCTACGACCTCTTCTGGCGCGAGTACAAGCATAAAATCTCCCTCTACGGCTCCGTGCAGCACACCGACCGCAACAGCTACTACGGCGCGCAGCAGGACATGAACGCCTACGGCAAGACGAACGACCTGACCTGGGTGGCAGGCGGTATGTACGTGGGCAATATGGACCGCTGTCTGTTTGCCCCTGCCACCTTCACGGGCGGGATGGAGTATCAGAACAACTCCATGCACGACGTCATGACGGGCTACCACCGCGATATGCAGCAAGACGTCCGCATCGCCAGCGCCTTTGTGCAGAACGAGTGGAAGATGAACCTGCTGACCATGCTCGTCGGGGCACGTCTGGACAAGCACAACCTGATAGACAAGCTGATTTTCAGTCCCCGCGTCAACCTGCTCTACAAGCCGACGGACGACTTTCAGGCACGCCTGACCTACTCCACCGGTTTCCGTGCCCCGCAAGCCTACGACGAAGACCTGCACGTGACTGCCGTGGGCGGCGAAGGCGTGCAGATAAAGCTGGCGGACAACCTGCGCGAGGAGCGCTCCAACAGCTACAGCGGTTCGGTAGACTGGACCGCCCGCCTGGGACACTGGCAGGCGAACATCCTCATCGAAGGTTTCTACACCGACCTGCGCCGCGTCTTTGTGCTCGAAGACATCGGCCGTAACGACGTGGGCGACGTCATCAAGGAGCGCCGCAATGGCAACGGTGCCCGCGTGTATGGCGCCAACCTCGATGCCAAAATCGCCCACGGCAAGGAGGCGCAGCTTCAACTGGGCTTCACCGCGCAGCGCAGCCGCTACACCCGCGAGGAGGTGTGGACGCAGGTCGACGGAGCAGACCTCGCCACCAAGCGTATGCCCCGCACGCCCGACTATTACGGCTACTTCACCTTCTCGTCCGCCCCGCTGAAGAACTTCGACTTCTCCCTCTCCGGCACCTACACGGGCCGTATGATTGTGCCCCACTATGCCGGATACATCGAAGCCGACCGCATGGAGCATACGCCCCAGTTCTTCGACCTCAACCTGAAACTGAACTATACCTTCGTGCTGCACGACCACATCAAACTGCAACTGAACACGGGCGTGCAGAATCTGCTCGACAGTTTCCAGAAAGACCTGGACAAAGGCGAGTTCCGCGATGCCGGTTACTTCTACGGGCCTACGCAGCCTCGCACGTTCTTCATCGGGTTCAAGATTATGAATTAGGACAATATTTTCGGTCGTCAAGACCGATTATTCCGCAATTAATCCTATATTTGCCGACAAAGCACAAAAGCGATGGATACAAAACAGATACGAAACGTCGATATTTCCGGAATACAGCATCTGCCGATGATTGACTTCATCGGTAATGATTTTGCTATTTTCGATGATATAAGCGATATCCCTTTTACGCCTTATCCCACGCGTCTGAACGCCGCCTGCCTTGCCGTCTGTCGGAAGGGCAGATGCCAGATGAATATCAATTTGCAGGAATATGAGATGAAGGAGGGGATGCTCTGCATCATTCTGCCCGAACAGATTGTGCAGCAGGGCGAACGTTCCGACGATTTCTCCGGCAGCTTCATAGCCGTGTCGCGCGATTTCATGGAACTGGTAATACCTACGATGCAGCAACTGTTTCCCCTGTTCTTTCTGATAAAGGAGCGGCCTTGCATCAATATCACCGCCGATGAGTTACAGTCATTCGAGGAATATCATACGTTCCTGTGGAGCAAGGTGAAGCTGAAAGACAATCCGTACAGGAAGGAGATTACCCAGGGACTGCTGCTCTCCTTGTTCTACGAAATATACAATATTTATCAAGGGCATACCGTCAAGGAACGTATCCCGAAAAGCCGTAAGGAAGATTTGTTCGAACGCTTTATCCGATATGTATCCGAATATTATAAAGAGGAGAGGAGCGTGTCTTATTATGCCGACAAGATGTTCCTCACCCCCAAACATCTTTCTACTGTGGTGAAAGAGGTGAGCGGGAAGACAGCGGGCGAGTGGATTGACAGTTTGGTGGTGCTGGAAGCGAAAGCTATGCTGAAATCGTCCGAACAAAGTATCCAGGAGATAGCCGATGAACTGCACTTCGCCAATCAGTCTTTCTTTGGTAAATACTTCAAGCACCACACGGGGATGTCGCCAAAAGAGTACCGGAAACAGTAGGAAATACCGGAACGGTGATACGAAGAATATTAAAATAAGTATGTAATGGAAAGAAGAGAAATTGACCTTACCGTTTCCTGCTATGGAAAGGTAAAAGATGTGAAGTATGATGTAGTGATTCTGCCATGGGGAGCTACCGAACCGCATAACCTGCATCTGCCTTATCTGACGGATTGCATCCTTCCACATGACATTGCCGTCGATGCTGCCGCGCTGGCGCTTGAACGTTCCGGCGTACGTTGTATGGTGATGCCTCCTGTGCCTTTCGGCGCCCACAATCCGGGACAGCGTGAGCTTCCTTTCTGCATTCATACCCGTTATGCTACCCAGCAGGCTATTTTGGAAGATATCGTGGCTTCCCTTTACGCGCAGGGCATCCGCAAGCTGATTATTCTCAGCGGCCATGGCGGAAACAACTTTAAGGGGATGATTCGCGACCTTGCTTTTGTTTATTCCGATTTCCTGATACTGACTGCGGACTGGTTCGGCATCGTCCCTACCAAAGGTTACTTTGAGGCAGACATAGATGACCATGCCGGAGAATCGGAAACTTCAGTAATGATGTACTATCATCCCGAATTGGTGAATCTGGCCGAAGCGGGCGATGGAAATGCCCGTCCGTTTGCCATTGCTTCGTTGAATGAGAAAGTGGCATGGGCACCCCGGCATTGGGATAAGGCCACTGTAGACAGTGGGGTGGGCAATCCCCGAAAAGCTTCCGCAGAGAAGGGAGGACGCTATTTGAAGCCGGTCGTGGAGAAGTTGGCGAAACTCTTTACGGAAGTGGCGCGACATGAGCTTTATTAAAAAAACAGAGAGTGGGTTGTTTCTTCTATCTGGTTCCTACTGATTGAAGTGTCATTTAGTGTGGCAAAAATAGGGAATTTTATCGGATGCGTACGATAAGGGGTGTTTTTTTTCTTTCCCATTAGGTTTTGAGTGTTAACGCGTTACCTGTTTAGTCGCAAAAAAAGAGGAAAAAATATGCGGGAAAGATTTGCATAGTCCAAAAGTTTGCCCTACATTTGCACCGCATTTGAGAAACAATGCTGCCAATAAAGGAAGTTTGGGTGAGTGGCTGAAACCACCAGTTTGCTAAACTGACGTACGGGTTACCGTACCGGGGGTTCGAATCCCCCAGCTTCCGCCAGATAGAGGTGACGGTCGTTTAAGTACAATGTTCTTTTATCTGGAATTCCGGTGGATTCGTCTAACGGTTAGGACACATGCCTCTCACGCATGCAATACGAGTTCGATTCTCGTATCCACTACTTGTTTAAATTCATAACGGAATGCACTCTTAGCTCAGTTGGTAGAGCAACTGACTCTTAATCAGTGGGTCCAGGGTTCGAATCCCTGAGGGTGTACTAATTTTTCGTTTAGAAGCGGCTGTCGGGAGACAGCCGTTTTTTTTGTGCCTTCATGAATGGAAATACATGGCATTGCACGAATTTTCGGCATTTCTCTTTTTGGGCTTCCCGGAACTTCCTATCTTTGCACCATTGAATCATAGATAAAATCGTAATACGTTGGAATGGCTATATAGTTTGTTCGTCGAGCACTCCGCCTTGCAGGCCGTGGTGGTGCTTTCGCTGATTTCCGCTGTCGGATTGGGACTGGGGAAGATACGTGTCTGCGGCATCTCTCTCGGTGTGACGTTCGTCTTCTTTTCCGGCATTCTTGCCGGGCATTTCGGATTGTCCATCGACCCGCAGATGCTGAACTATGCGGAAAGTTTCGGATTGGTGATATTCGTGTATGCATTGGGCTTGCAGGTGGGGCCGGGTTTTTTCAGCTCGTTCCGCAAAGGAGGGGTGCGGCTGAATATGCTGGCGCTGGGCGTGGTGCTTGTCGGCACGCTGATGGCGGTGCTGGGCAGCTATGCGCTGAACATTTCGTTGCCGGACATGATGGGCATCTTTTGCGGTGCCACGACCAATACGCCTGCCTTGGGTGCGGCGCAGCAGACCTTGAAGCAAATGGGGCTGGATGCCAGCACGCCGGCTTTGGGATGCGCGGTGGCCTATCCGCTGGGGGTGGTGGGAGTCATTCTTGCCGTGCTGGCGATACGCAAGTCGCTGGTGCGTAAAGAAGACCTGGAACTGAAGGAGAAGGACGATGCGAACAAAACATACATTGCTGCTTTTCAGGTGCACAACCCTGCCATCTTCGACAAAAGCATCAAGGAGATAGGATGCCTGGGGTATCCGAAATTTGTCATCTCCCGCCTGTGGCGTGACGGCAATGTGAGCATTCCCACTTCCGAGAAGATAATCCGTGAAGGCGACCGCCTGCTGGTGGTGACTTCGGAAAAGTACACGCAGGCGCTGACCGTCTTGTTCGGTGAGCAGGAACATACCGACTGGAACAAGGAAGACATTGACTGGAACGCCATTGACAGCCAGCTTATCTCGCAACGTATCGTGGTGACGCGTCCCGAACTGAACGGCAAGAAGCTGGGGTCGCTGCATCTGCGCAACCACTATGGCATCAACATCAGCCGTGTGTACCGCAGCGGCGTGCAACTGCTTGCCACGGCGGAACTGACCTTGCAGCTGGGCGACCGTCTGACGGTGGTGGGCGAGGCAGCCGCCATACATAATGTGGAGAAGGTATTGGGCAATGCCATCAAGAGCCTGAAAGAGCCGAATCTGGTGGCCGTGTTCGTAGGCATTATCCTCGGGTTGGCCTTGGGCGCGGTGCCCGTCTCGCTGCCGGGCATCAGCGCTCCGGTGAAGTTGGGACTGGCAGGCGGACCGATTATCGTAGGTATTCTGATAGGCACTTTCGGGCCGAGGATGCACATGATAACCTATACCACGCGCAGTGCCAACCTGATGCTTCGTGCATTGGGCCTGTCGCTCTACCTGGCGTGCCTGGGGCTGGATGCCGGCGCTCACTTCTTCGACACGGTGTTCCGTCCGGAGGGCTTGCTGTGGATAGCCGCAGGGTTTGTGCTGACGGTGATTCCGGTGTTGGTGGTGGGCGTGGTGGCGTTCAAGTGGATGAAGGTGGATTTCGGTTCCACGGCGGGTATGCTGTGCGGAAGTATGGCGAACCCTATGGCGCTGAATTACGCCAACGACACCATTCCGGGCGACAATCCGTCCGTGGCATACGCAACGGTGTATCCGATGTGTATGTTCCTGCGGGTCATCATCGCACAGGTGCTGCTGATGTTCTTGTTAGATTGAGAATTGAGAGCTGAGAATTGAGAAATCTTATAGACCGTAAAATAAATTATAAATCATAAATCATAAATCTTATCATGGGAACTATCACTCCGGAAAGTATTATCAGCGATTTACGCTATTTGCAGCTGTTGTCGCGCAGTTTTCCTACCATAGCCGATGCCAGTACGGAAATCATCAATCTGGAAGCCATCCTGAACCTTCCTAAAGGCACGGAACACTTCCTCACGGACATCCATGGCGAGTACGAAGCCTTCCAGCACGTGCTGAAGAACGCTTCGGGCGCGGTGAAGCGGAAAGTGAATGAAATATTCGGGCATACGTTGCGCGAGAGCGAGAAGAAAGAACTCTGTACGCTGATTTACTATCCGGAAGCGAAGTTGCAGTTGATAAAGGAGCAGGAGCCGGACTTGGACGACTGGTATCTCATCACCCTGAACCAGCTGGTGAAGGTATGCCAGAACGTATCGTCGAAGTACACCCGTTCGAAGGTGCGCAAGGCGTTGCCGGCAGAGTTTTCCTATATCATCCAGGAGTTGCTGCACGAGTCGAGCGTAGAGCCCAACAAGCACGCCTACATCAACGTCATCATCTCCACCATCATCTCCACCAAGCGTTCGGACGATTTCATCATCGCCATGTGCAACCTTATCCAACGTCTCACCATCGACTCCCTGCACATCGTGGGAGACATCTACGACCGTGGACCGGGTGCGCACATCATCATGGACACGCTCTGCGACTACCATAATTTCGACATCCAGTGGGGCAACCACGACATACTCTGGATGGGGGCCGCCTCGGGCAATGATGCCTGTATAGCCAACGTCATCCGTATGTCGATGCGCTATGCCAACCTGGCGACACTGGAAGACGGTTACGGAATCAATCTCCTGCCGCTTGCCACCTTCGCCATGGACACCTATGCCGACGACCCCTGCACCATCTTCGCCCCGAAGATGACCTTCGCCGACGGCGACTACAACGAAAAGACCCTGCGCCTGATTACGCAGATGCATAAGGCCATCACCATCATACAGTTCAAGCTGGAGGCGGAAATCATTGACCGCCGCCCCGATTTCGGCATGGCCGGCCGCAAGCTGCTGCACCTGATAGACCGCGAACGGGGCGTGTTCGTCTACGAAGGCAAGGAGTACGCGCTGCGCGACAACAACTTCCCCACCATCGACCCTGCCGACCCTTACCGTCTGACGGACGAGGAACGGGAACTGGTGGACAAGATACACGCCTCGTTCATGAACAGCGAGAAGCTGAAGAAGCATATGCGCTGCCTGTTCACCTACGGCGGAATGTATCTGGTGTGCAACAGCAATCTGCTCTACCACGCCTCCGTGCCCCTGAACGAAGACGGCAGCTTCAAGCACGTGCGCATCGGAAAGAAGGAGTACTGGGGGCACAAGCTGCTGCAAAAGACCGACCAGCTCATCCGCACCGCCTACTTCGACGAGGAGGGTTCGGCCGAGAAGGAGTTCGCGCTCGACTATATGTGGTATATGTGGTGTGGACCGGACGCGCCCTCTTTCGACAAGGACAAGATGGCGACCTTCGAACGCTACTTCATCGGCGACAAGGAGCTGAGTCGGGAGACCAAGGGGCACTACTACACGCTCCGCAACCGTGCCGACATCTGCGACAGTATTCTGGCCGAGTTCGGTGTGGAGCCGGGATCCCATTCGCACATCATCAACGGCCACGTGCCCGTGAAGACCATCAAGGGCGAGCGACCCATCAAGGCGGACGGCAAACTGCTGGTGATTGACGGCGGTTTCTCCAAGGCCTACCAGCCGGAGACGGGGATTGCCGGATATACGCTGGTGTATCATTCGCACGGCTTGCAGCTGGTGCAGCACGAACCTTTCCAAAGCCGGCAGAAAGCGATTGAAGAGGGGCAGGACATCAAATCGACCACGTTCGTCATCGAATTCAACTCGCAGCGCATGATGGTGAAGGACACCGACAAGGGCCGACTGCTCGTCACGCAAATACAGGACTTGAAGAAGCTGCTGGTGGCATACCGCACGGGATTCATCAAGGAGAAAGAGATTTTCTGACATACTGCCATCGCGAAAACAGAAGTCCGGGCATTTACAAGTGAAATGCCTGGACTTTGTTGTATAAATGCCCGGAGTTTAGGCGGGTTGGACATTTTGCATGGTGAGACCTATTATAATAGATTGATTTGCATATCTTTGTAGTATATTATCATTGA
>ERZ808049.411-NODE-411-length-23597-cov-21.914158_pt1 | contig 23597 bp, 24 predicted proteins | sample MGYA00380198_ERZ808049 | MGnify/ENA primary metagenome ERZ808049 (study PRJEB31490, sample SAMN06133414) | mouse gut metagenome | isolation source: Z2_2 | host: mice | place: China: Chengdu | collected 2015-05 ...
TAGAGTCATAATCTTCTTTGGCTTGAAGGCTTGCCTGGCATTCTTTGCTGAATTCGCTGCACCATTTGAAGATGCTGCTGGCTTTGGCTACACCGTACTCTGCGGTGATGCTTTTGTAGGTTCGTCCTTCTTCCTCATGAAGGCGGACAATCTTCTTCTTAAATTCGGGTGTGTAGTTTTGTGACATAATGAGTACCTCTTTCCTTATATTTTTGATTATATCTCATTAGCCACTCCCGTTACAACTTTATTATAGCACTTCAGCATTCCCAAATTTCTTTCGTTGTCATGTTCGTTTTATATAGGGTGTCTGTTGTATGGATCAGCTCTTGACGCCCTTTTTTCTCAAAATAAAGGATTTCGTCATATTTAAGACTGTAACGGCTTTTGCCGTAACTATTGGAAAATATCCAATTCCCATTCTTGATAAACAATGCTTTTCCCTCGGCAAAAGTCTGTACTGCCTGATCATATCCCGTTACTGTAGAGTTTATATAGTCTGGTCCCCGCAGGATTTTCCCTTTTTGTCCTGCTGTATAACCCGAAAGAAAATCCAGCTCCTTTACGATTTTCACCAATGGTTCCTCAATCTGCCGAACCTGCTCAGCCGTTGCATCTGCCGTTGCCTTATATGTGGGAAAAACTGCATTTAAAGCGTAATTTACATAATGGTTTCCGTATGTCCATTTCTCGGCGCCTGCAATTGCAAATACACCGTTTAGGTTCTCTGTCAATGCTGTTTTTTCAGCTGCTGTTGTATATGTATTGCCATTGAGTGTGATCTGCTTTCCGCCCTCTCCGTCAATATAATCATTGACTGCCGTGACCATCTGCTCAAATTCAGGATATCCTGCTGCCCTGAAATCCGCAACAAAACCATCTTCCGCATCCAGCCCAAACACGTCACAGATCATACGGGTATCCGCAATCAGCCCATATCCCTCAACATTATAGGGTATCCCATAGCTCGCACCCGCTTCATCACTCAGTTTCATCTCGTCTGGAATGGCTTCATATATGCTCTTTAATTCCTGATTTTCAACCTCATTTGACGACAATGCATACCTGCCCTCATACCACTCCTGAAATGATGCCTGATTTACGGAATAGATTGTCGGCTGGTTTTTGGAATTCATTTCTGAGCGGAGTGTTTCCAGACCTTCTGTCGTACCGCATGTATATACCTTAACCTTTACTCCCGTTTCCTGCTCATATGTGCTGCATAAATCCTGTATACTATCGGCAATCTCAGACTTCGTATTGTAAAGATAAATATCATAATCTTTTGAAGATGCACTGCACCCCATCGTTGCCATACCCATGATTCCAGCTAATACAACTGGCAGAATTCTTTTTGCCCTCATATTCTCCTCCTGTTCCATCCATGTACATCATTGCTTTAATGATTTCCGTTTAAAAATTTGCTAACACGACTGCCTGATAGGGTTTCAGATGCAGTTTCGTCCCTGCGAGATCCACTTTTTCATAGTTATTCAGCAGCACCTTGAATTTCTCCGTATCTAATTCCAGCAGTGTTTCATTCTCCTGAAAATTAGCGATAATGTGCAATTCCTGATTGTCCAGCTGACGTCTGTATGCGACAATATTATCCATGTTGTCAAACAGGGGAACCACTTTACCATACACCAGCACGTCTTTATACCGGGAATCTGTCCGCAGAGCAACCAATAATTTATAGTGGGCATAGACAGAATCTTTATTGTTTAACTCATTTTCAACATTGATATCCCCAAAATTATCATTTACAGGGAAACATGGTGTCCCCTCTGTAAAACCGGCATTTTTGCCCTGATTCCACTGCATCGGTGTTCTGGAATTATCTCTGCTCCGGTGTGTGACTGTCTTGTACACATATTTCGGATCAAACCCTGACTGAATCCCTTTCTGATAATGATGAAACGTCTGAATATCCGAATACTGGTCTATGGAGGCGAGCCTGATATTTTCCATGCCAATTTCTTCTCCCTGATAAATGACAGGTGTCCCACGAAATCCAAGCAGTATCGTACCCAGCATCTTCTTTGTCACATCATTGACTGCACTGCCGGAAAAGTATTTGTTAACAGAGCGGTTCTGATCATGATTTTCAAGATATACAGCGCCCCACCCGGCTTTTTGGACTTGTGTCTGCACTGTCAGGAAAATATCCCGCAGCTGGTTCACTGTCCAGTCCGTCGGCTTAAACCATTCTCCTGTCTCTGGAATATCGATATCCGCTGCCCTAAAATCAAAGCTCATGTTAAAATAACCGCCCGGCCCGATAAACTCGGCTGCCTGCTCATCTGGTACTCCTGCCTCCGCTACAGTCATAATATCATAATTGGCAAATGTACGCGATTTCAACTCCGAAAGCAGCACGCCAATCCCCGGCTGATTAATAATATATTTGTCAATCGCGACCAGACCATCATCTCCGTCCGGTTCGACTGTGCCGTAGACCATATTTTTCTTGATGTTCAGAATGGCATCAATGCGGAAACCGCCAATTCCCTTATCCAGCCACCAGTTAATCATCGTATACAGCTCTTCCCTCATCGCAGGATTATCCCAGTTCAAATCCAGCATTTTTTTAGAAAATGCATGAAGGTAAAACATGTTGTCCTCACCCGGCACTGGCTCCCACGCGGAACCGCCAAAATACGATCTCCAATTGTTTGGCGGCTGTCCGTCTGTTCCTTTTTCAAAGAAATAGTAATCCCGATACTTACTGTCCGGATTTTGTAATGCTTCCTGAAACCATGCATGTTCGTCAGATGTATGGTTCATTACCAGGTCAAGCAGGATTTTGATACCATACTCCTTAGCTTTCTCTATCAGCTCATACAGATCCTCATTTGTTCCAAATTCTGGTGCAACCTGATAGTAGTCCGCTACATCATATCCATTGTCTGACCAGGGCGACTTATAGCAGGGACAGAGCCAGACTGCGTTTGCGCCAAATTCTTTGATGTAGGGGAGTCTGTTGATCACTCCTCTGATATCCCCGGTTCCATCGCCGTTACTATCCTGAAAGCTTCGCGGATATACTTCATAAATAACTGCTTCTTTCCACCATTTTCTACTTTCCATAACCTATCCTTTCACAGCGCCAGCTGATATTCCTTCTATAATATTTTTCTGTAAGACAATGAAGATAATGACAACCGGTATAATGCACAGTAACACCGCCGGGAAGATCAGTTCCCATGGATTTCCATACTGCCCTGAGAGACTCTTTGCATAATACAGACTCAATGTCAGTGTCTTTTTATCATTGTTTCCAATTACCAAGAACGGAAGCAGATAATCGTTCCATATCCACACTGCATTTGTGATGATAACCGTCACTGTTGTCGGTTTTAATAACGGCATGAGCACATACCTGTACATCTGGAAGATATTGGCGCCGTCAAGCATCGCAGCCTCCTCCAGCGAAGCGGGAACACTTTTTATGAATCCCCTGTAGAGCAGAACCGACATGCTGAGTCCAAAACCACCATACATCAGAACCAGCCCCAGTGTATTTTTTAGTCCAAGCTTCTCCACCAGTGAGACCAACGGATACATGACGGACTGAAACGGAATCAGCATGGCTGCTGTATAGGCAAGGAAAAGGAAATCCGCCACTTTGAAATTCATTCTGGCAATCGCCCATGCAGCAAAGGAAGATACAAGGATAATGAGGCCTACTGCCAATACCGTAATGAGGATTGTCTGGATCAGGCTCCTTCCAAGGTCAATCTGCTTTGCGGCATTTGCCAGATAGCCAAAATTCCATGATTTCGGCAGTGCAATCGGGGAAGCGACAATCTCCTGCTGCCCCTTAAATGAATTGACCGCCAAAAAATAGATCGGAAATACTGTGATAAATGCAAATATTACCAAAATAGCACCAATAATCCCCTGTCTGATTTTTTCTTTGTGGCTCATTATGATTCAACCTCCTTCCGCTTTGTTACAATGACCTGTGTTATTGATATGACTGCGATAATGACAAAGAATACAACCGCCTGTGCCTGTGCGACGCCATATTTGGGCGGTGAGCTCTCACGCACAGTCTTTAATATCATATAGGAAATCATTGTTGTTCCAAAATTTCCTTCCGTCAGGGACACATTCAAATCCAGCATCTTAAAACTGCTTGCCAGCGACATGAAAAGCACGATTGTAAATGACGGCATCAAAAGCGGAAGTGTTATCTTGCGGAACTGATACCATGTTCCCGCGCCGTCAATCCTTGCAGCCTCATATAAATCTTCTGAAATATTGTTTAAGCCATTCAGATAAATTACCAGATAGTATCCGGCAACCTGCCATGTGCCGACAATCGCATATGCCAGCAGCGCTTTCCACTGATTCTGGAGCATATTGTTCAGCAGCTCTATATGTACGATACCATCTGTTCCAAACAAAAACTGTGAGAACACATTTTCAAATATGAACCGCCATATATACCCCATAGCCAGCATGCCCAGGACATATGGCAGGAACAATACTGTACGAAACAGCCCCTTGCCCTTTGTAAGTTTTTTCACCATAAGCGCAAGCATCAGGCTGACGGCATTCTGCACGATTACCGCCAGAACTGCATACACAGCTGTGTACCCCATCGCCCCAAGAAATTTTTTTGACCGGAATATGCCAAGATAGTTTTTCAGACCGACAATTGCGTCCCACCAGTGCTCGCCTCCCACAAAATAAGCACCACGCCATTCTGTAAACGAATAGACCACACCTTCAATGAATGGAACAATAATAACCATCAAAAACAATACAATTGATAGCAATACCATGAACCAAAACTTCTTCTTAAAAAAAGTTTTCATGTACCCCTGCCTCCTTTATTAAATTTTATCTATGAAACATGTTTCATTTCCTCTATGCTATCACATGAAACATGTTTCGTCAATGGCAAATGACAAAAAAATGAGGAATATTTTAATTCCTCACTTTAAACCTCACATTTTTACAGTTGTCTCGCCTCTTTCCAGTGTAACAGGAAGCAGAAATGTCGTTTCGTTTTTTGGTATTTCTGGATTCTCAATCAAATAAAGTAATTCTTCAGTTGCTTTATGAGCTATTTCCCAGTATGGCTGATTGACGGTTGTCAGTTTCACCGTCCCCGTCTTTGTAACATATGTTCCATCATACGCCACGATTGCCAGATCTTGCGGAATTTTTTTCCCGATTGCAATTCCTGCCTTTAAGAATGCTATCGCGGGCATGTCTGCCGCAAAAATACCGTCCACTTCAGGATATTCTTCCAGAATACATTTTGCCAACTCAAAATAACCGTCAAAATCAAAATCATTCCACCGGATAGGCACCCTTCTTGAACGGATACCCGCTTTTTCCAAAAGCTGCGACAATTGCTCATGACTGACAAACGACATGATTTTCTTATCATCCTTCGTACCCGATATGTGTATTACATATTTACACTTACTGCGGACAAACTCCTGCACTGCAAGCGCAGCCCCCATTTTATGGTCAGACACTACCAACGGAAACCGCGCGCCTGCATTGTAATCGAGCATGACCATGGGCTTGTCCACTTTTGAATACTCTTTTGTAGTACATGCCGAAGTGCCACAGATAATTCCATCAACAATGTTGGATTTCAACAACGCAAAACAGTCTTTTTCCCTCTGTGTATCATCCGATGTACTGAACAGCATAAATTTGTACTTTTTCTCAAACAGTATCTTCTCAATCTCCGATGCTAGGGAAGAAAACCACGGATGCTGAATATTCGGCACAAGCATGGCAATGGAATTGGATCTGCCCTTAAACATCCCCCTTGCAAGCTCGTTGGGAACATAATTTAGTTTTTTCATTGCATCCTCTATTTTTTTGCGGGTTTCCGGCTCTACGTTTGCTGTTCCGTTCAGCAGTCTGGATACTGTACAGATTGCGACGCCTGCCTCTTTCGCCACATCTCTTATACCTGCCATAAAAACACTCCTTATGTTATTCTCATCAATCGAGCAGGGAAACCTTTCCCTACTCGCGCACCGGGTACCGTCAGCCAACCGATTTATCGGTTTGATGACATATTTCCTTTGAGTGCCCGTGTACATAAAAAGTATATCATATAACAGCGTATAATGAAATATTTTATCAATAACCATTTAAGGATTTGCCTAAATCATATTTGACAACATCCATCTTCACAGAACCATCCGCCAGAAAAGAAATACCATCTGCCGACTGCTCCGTATATAAAACTGAGGTCAAAACCTGCTCTCCATCATTCACAAAAACTTCTGCGCTAAACCGGTCAAGAATAATTCTTAGTTTCAGTTTTCCTCCATCACTGTTCACCTGACTGCGCCGCTGGTGAATAATCGCCCTCCTTGAACCAGAGAATTTCCGGTCAATCTTTAATATCGAATCACCCGGATGAAAACTAAGTGACGTATAAAACTGTTCATTCTGTGCAAAACGAACTGCAAATTTGCGGTAGATATCTTTTCCTTCCTCCGGGGCAATCACTAGCTCCATATCGATTCTCCGCCCGCAAATCCCATCAAGACAGACAGTTCCAGACACAGACACATTCCTGTAAACTATTTGATTCTCCCGCAGTTGTTCCAACTCTTTTATCGGATTCTGATACAATCTTCCATCTCTGACAGACAGTTCCCGCGGTAAACTCATCTGGCCAAACCATGACATATGCTGCGTGCGGAAGCTGCATGTATCCCAGTTCTGCATCCACCCAATCATCACACGGCGTCCGTCCGGTGTTTTAATTGTCTGCGGTGCATAGAAGTCAATCCCATAGTCAATGGACTGATTGTGTTGATCCGTAAACGTACTCTGTCCTTCATCAAATTCCCCGATCAGACATAATGTCCCGTTTCCATTATGATATTCAAATCCTGATGGCAGCATATCCATCGGGCTTGTAAGCAGCACCCATTTTCCGTCCAGCTCAAAGAAATCAGGACATTCCCACATTTTACCAAACCGATTGCAATTGGAAATCAGCACATTCTCGTATTTCCACACAAAGCCATCCTTGCTGGAAAACAATAAAATCTGCCCGCTGTCGTCAGCAGACCGGTTTCCGATCACACAGCAGTAAGTCCCATCTTTCTTTCTCCACATTTTGGGATCACGAAAGTCAAAGCGGCTGCATCCTTCTGGCAGAACCTTGGCGTCAATCACTGGATTCTTTCCATATTTCTCGTAATCTGTACCATCCCCGACAGCAAGACACTGCGTCTGTACTTCACGGACGATTCCATCACTCTGTTGTTCTTTGACAACGCCAGTGTACATCAACAGATGCCTGCCATCATCCAATGTCACTGCACTTCCCGAAAAACATCCGTCCTTATCATAGACTTCATCCGGGGCAAGTGCTGCCGGATAATACTCCCAATGCAGCAAATCCGTACTTACCGCATGCCCCCAATGCATCGGCCCCCAGTGGGAATCATATGGATGATATTGATAAAACATATGATACTTCCCATCATAGTAGGAAAAACCATTTGGATCATTTAACCATCCTGTGCGCGCAGACAGGTGAAATGCTGGTCTTTCCTCCTCCGCTATCATTTTCTCTGCGTTTTCTTCATATCTGTGTGCATCCCGCAGCACCTGACTAATCATATTTACTACCTGTTCCTTTCCTCAAACAATCTTTTTTTCTGTATTCTTCTGGAGTAACACCATACAATTTCTTAAAGTATTGTATAAACCGTGAGACATCATTATACCCGGCCAGCATCGCAACATCACTGATTCTTAACAAATCGCTTTCTAGCAATTCCTTTGCCTTATTCATACGATACTCCATCAAATATGCCGAGAATGTTTTCCCTGTCTCATTTTTAAAGAGTCTGCTCAGATAACTGCCGTTCATAAAATATTTGTGCTCAGCCAGTTCCCCGATAGAGATATTCTCCTGATAATTCTGTGCAACGTCATTCAAAATTTCCGACACGATATAGTGATATTTCTTCCCCTCCAGCTCCTCACACATCGCTTTTACAATGTTGACGACATAATCTTCTACTTCCTTTAAGGTATCATAACGGTACAGATCTGTCCTGTAGGAAAACAGCATATATCCCGGACTATTTTCTTTCTCTCTGCTGTCTGTCCTACAGAAGAACCGGTATAGCAGATTAAATATACTGCTGATTGTGACATACAGAGTATAGGCATTTCGACATTTTCGTAAAATCTCCCTTATCATTGCCTCTGCCTGTGCGCATCTTTTTTCCACAATTGTCTCTTCCAGTAGCTGCTCCTTCTCTTTGTCCAGCAGATTTTCCGGTTTAAAATCCGGTGTAAATAAAAACAATCTGTTCCATCCATCAATCAGACGCTGATTGAGCGCGTAGACAGCCTCCTCGTATGCCTTTGTGCAGTGTTCCATCTGTGTATGTCCAAGACTTAGTCCCACAGTGATTTTTGCGGACCCTATAATTTCTGTCTGGCTGACAATGGTGTCCAGCTCACTGACAATCTCTGCTTTCTCACCAAATAAAACCAGCACATTTTCCTGAAACCGGTTAAAGTAAAAAAATACACCATGGAACTTGTTTTTAAGCCGTTTCATGAACCTTTCTGCACTCTGACTCTCTGTCTGGTTCTCCCTATGCATACTCTGAATCACTGCAAGATAAAACGCGCTGCCCGCATTTTCATCAAAAACTGGTTTCAAAAATAATCTGCTCCAGTCTTCATGTTCTGAAATTTCTTCTATACTCAAAAACTGTACTGTTCTCTCTGTCATAATATCCTGCATTTTTTCCTGATATTTTTTCCGTTCTCTGCTTATTTTGTCCAGTGCCTCCCTAAGCTCTTCCTTCTGCACTGGTTTCAGCAGATAATTGCTGACGCCAAAGCTGATTGCTTTCCTTGCATACTCAAACTCATTGTATCCCGATATAATAATGACTTCTATCCGGGATTCCTGCTCAAACAAATACTGTGCAAGATATAGCCCATCTATTTCAGGCATTTTCACATCTGTCAGCAGAACGTCCGCCTCGTCAGGATGCGCCTCTAAATACGCCAACACCTGCACTCCATTTTCAAAATCACCTAAAATCTCTGTGTCCGGATCTACCTGAAGTATCTTTTTTGCCATAGCCTTTCTTGCATAATATTCGTCATCTGCAATCAAAACCTTCAAACTGTATCCTCCTCCCTGATTTTGTGGATCTTGATACGTACCTCTGTATAACAGCCGTTTTCACTTCTTACCTGTATACCATATTCTTTTCCATATAAATTCTTAATACGGGCGTTTACGTTACGCAGTCCAATCCCTTTATCCACATGATTTACCAGTGTTCCCGTATCTGTCTGTGCCAGCTCGCGGTTTAATGCCTCCACCTGCTCTGCCCTCATTCCTACGCCGTTATCCCAGAGACGAAATATGATATCTTCCCCCTGATTCTCGACAGTCAGGCAGATTTTATTGACTGGCTTCATTTTTTCAAATGCATGGTGCAGGGAGTTTTCTGCCAATGGCTGTAATAAAAATTTTAACATTTTCTCATGTTCAACTTCCGGTGCAATCCGATAGTCAAACTCATATTTCCCCGGAAAACGGATAGCCTGTATCTCCAGATAATTTTTCACATGCTGAATCTCTTTCTTCATCGGTACGATATCGTCTCCCTTGATATTGTACTGAAACATCCCTGACAGATTATCTGCAATCTTTACAATATCCTCAATATCGGACAGCGCAGCGATGGAACTGATTGTGTTCAGCGTATTATACAGAAAATGAGGATTAATCTGGAACTGCAGCATTTTCAGTTCCGTCTGCTTTTGATTAATCTGATAGATATAGATCTTTTCAATACTGTCGTTGATCCGCCGTCCCATCTCATTATAACTGTGAAGAAGCATTCCCATCTCATCCTGCCAGCCCTGTTCCTCCTGTTCTAACAGATTCACTTTTCCCTGATCGACCTGTCCCATGGCCTCAGCCAGAATCAAAACCGGGCGGCTGATCTGATTTGCCAGATATATTCCCAGAAAAACAGCACCTATCAAAAGCAAAAGCATCGCGCTAAAAATCTTTACCATGTTATTCCACCCGGATACATAGATATCAGACAATGGTGTCCAGGTCAGAATCTTCCACCCTGTTGTCTGATTACAGATAGCCGATACCAGACATCTTTCACCATGAATGACAAACTCATTATCCTTTGAAATTCCTGTCTCCAGAAACGCCCTGACAAGCGTTTCCTCATCATTGTCCATCTGACTCCAAAAGCCCTTGCCCTCCTTGTCTGAATCGTAAATCACATTCTGGTTTTCGTCAAATATCAATAGCTTGGTCCGAGAAGCCATCGATTCAACCAGGCGGTCAAGCATCTGCCGAATACTGGAAAAATTCAAATCAATATACAACGTCCCAATACTGTCCTCCTGGTTCACATCATAAACCTTACTGATACTCGTGACCAATTCAAAAGGTATCAGATTAATCTCTTCCTTGTATACACCTGTATAGTACACCTTATTTTTGTCTTCCCAGTCCTGTCTGCTGTCAATCTCCTCCATTTTTTTCAGATATGCTTCATTATTGGTCTGTACATTAGAATAGACTTCCCCATATTCATTGATAAACGTGGCACGCAAAACGTACTGGTTCATGTTCGTCATATGATTCAGGGCACGCTGCATATAATCGTTTTCATCTATCAGCTCAGCCATTGTCTTATCAGACATACTTCTTCTGATAATGTGTTTGATATGATCGTCAATGAAATGCATAAAGCGGATTCTGTCCATATTGGATACAATTACATCCGTACTCATACTGACCTGCTCGCTGAACTGACACATATAGCTGAGGTTTTCCTCTTTGGCATTTTCCATGCTTTTCAAAAAGTATACGCCTATCAAAAGACAGGAAATGATAATAAATAAAACATAGGAGCTAAGTATCTTCTTTTTAAAAGAAAATTTCTTAAAAAAATCCGGCATTGCAATCCTCCTATCCGCCTGGCAGTCTCATAGTTCTAAATGGGCTGTGGCATAACGCACACAGCCCTATTGTCAGAGTACTATATTTATTTTCTGAGGACAAGCACTTGTTTGGGATTTTATGATTTTACAGCCCCTGCGGTCAGACCCTCCACAATATTCTTCTGCGCCAGAATATATGCGATCAATACTGGCACCATGGCAATCAGATAGGACGCAAATGCCATATTATAATCAAACGAATACTGTGACTTAAAATTATACTGGAACAATGGCAACGTCCATGTGTCCGGCAGCTTGTTCAGTATCATCAACGGCATCTGGAAATCATTCCACACCCACAGCGCGTTTAATACAAGGACGGTGGAAGTCATCGGTTTCAACAGCGGCAGCACAATTTTTACATATGCCTGAACAGTCGTGCATCCGTCGATATAGGCTGCCTCCTCCAAATCCTCTGGCACATTCTTGATATAGTTCACCAGAAGAAAAACTCCCTGCATTGCAGCATACGTCACGTGGAGCAAAATCAATCCAAATTTGTTGGATAAACCTAAACCGCCCATAAACTGGACAAGCGGAACCATGATAACCTGAAACGGAACAAACATTCCCAACACAATAAATCCAAAGATAAATTTGTAATATACATGGTGTTTCATGTTTCGCGCAATCGCATAGGCAATCATTGTCACCAGTATGTAAATCAATATCAGTGAGCTGACAGTGACCACTGTAGAGTTCATAAAATACTTAAAGTATCCTGCTTTCGCAAACACTGTCTTGAAATTTTCCAGATAGAGACCTTTGGGAAGAGCAAAAAAATTCTGCGCAGATTCCTGCGGTGTTTTAAGTGCTGTGATCAGCGTCACATAAAATGGAAGCAGGATAATCACTGCTCCTGATATAGCTATCAGATACACAATGGATTTGATCAAAATCTGTTTTCCTTTCGCCATATTAATCACCCACTTTCTTTCCGTTGGACATTCGCATTGTCAACACAGACACCAGTGCGATAATAACAAACAGGATCATGGACTCCGCCACTGAATACCCAAACTTTCCCTCCTGCATGGCGTGGTTATAAATTAAGATACCCACGGACTCCGTAGACTGCATGGGACCACCGTCTGTCATTGCCTTAATATAATCAAATGTTGTCAGACCACTCTTCACACAAGTAACAATAACAATATTTAACACCGGGATTAAGTAAGGAATCGTAATCGTCTTAAACTTTTCCCACGCAGTAGCCCCATCAATGGAAGCCGCTTCGTACAAGTCAGCTGGTATGCTCTGCAGCCCCGCAATCAGCAGGACAATCGGTGTCGCACATCCCTGCCACAAATTGACAATCAGAATCGCATACATAGCCAGTTTCGGACTTCCCAGCCAGCTTGAACGAAAGAGCTCCCAGCCAGTAGCCTCGCCAATTGCAGGAATCATGCGGTAAAACAACTCATTCCATATCAATCCGACTGTCACAAGGCTCAGGACAGCAGGCAGGAAATAGATCGAGCGAAAAAAGCTTCTGCCTTTTATCTTCTGATTTAAAATAACCGCAATAACCAATGATATCACCAATGTTGCAACCGTCAACAAAAAGGTATATTTGAAATTAAACCACAAGGCATTTCGAAAACGCTCATCATGAAAAATTTTAATATAATTTGAAATTCCAATAAAATTGTAATCTGCACTGGTTCCAGACCAGTCTGTAAAACTGTTTTTCATGCCCATCAACAAAGGCACCACAAAGAACACACAGTACATCAATAAAATAGGCAGCGTAAACAGAAACAGCACTTGATTTCTCTGCAATTTTTTGGGTTGATTCATAAAGCACGCTCCTTTCATCCTATATATTTGCCTGACCGCATTTACTCTCCATACAGCTCTAAGAACTCATTCTTATTTTCCGCAAAAGTATTTGACAGCTTTGTCAGGAATGAAGTGACATCTTCTCCGCCCTCTGGCACGATCACCTTTTGGATTGTATTCTGCCGCTCATCTGAAACTGCTTTGGGAAGCGCAGTGACTTGAAGCACTCCCTTACCGCTATTTACCAGATCTACAATTTCCTGTGCATCTGGAATATTGGCATTAACATCCTTGATACATGGCAAAGAATAATCATTATTGACATACAACTGTACCATTTCTTTTGATGCCGCAAATTCCACAAACTTCTTTGCCGCTTCTGCATTCGTACACTTTGCGGAAATTGCAAGATTTACATCAATGCCCATACTCACTTTGGTATCACCGCTGTTACTCGGAAACGAAAACATGCCCACATTCATCTCCGGATTCGCCTTCTTAATAGATGGAAGCGCCCATATTCCCTGCATGAACATACAGGCCTTTCCAGTTGCAAAGTCGCTGATTGCCTGATCATACCCTAAAGCAAGTGTATCTCCCTGTCCATACTGACGAATATCAATTGTTTTTTGCAGTGTTTCATTAAACAATGCATCATCTTGGAATGTTGTCACTCCATTTGCGATATCCATATACACGAGTTTGCGATCACCTCTAGCAGAACCGTCGATATTGTCCTCCCAGCACTGCACCAGCGTCCATGAATCCTTATCCGGAAACAAAAACGGCGTCTCCCCGTCTGCCTGCATTTTCTCTGCCAGCGCGATCAGTTCATCGTATGTACCCGGCACTGTATAGCCTTTTTCTGCAAATTTGTCTTTGTTGTAATAAATTCCGCTGAAATTCGCCGAAATCGGGACAACATAATTTTTCCCTTTGAATTGAATGGCTTCCTGATAATTATCCACCACCTGATTCAGGCATTCCATTCCGGTCAGATCCAAAAAATGCCCCTCTTTCATAAACTGCATTGTATTGGCATCCTGCATCCCTCCTACCTGAATGATATCCGGCAGATCACCCGTGGCTGCACGCGACATCAATACACTCGTCGGGTCCGGCACAATATTCTGCTTTACTACAATCTCATCCTGACTCGCATTAAATTCCGCAATGATCTTGTCAAACGTGTCGGCCGCTTCCCTCTTCTGGGTAAAAAACTCCAGCTCAACCTTTCCAGATCCTCCATTCGCGCTCCCTGTGTCATTGCCGCCTCCCGAACTGCCACATCCGGTAAACATACCGACCGTCAATAAAGAGCTGAGCAGTATTGCTATCATTCGTTTTACTTTCATTGTCATTTCCTCCCTGTCTTTTATTTGATACATTTATTATAACAAACAGACTGTATTGCGCATATGCATCATTCTACCTGTTCATATGTCTGTTTTTACCAATATTGCAGGCCGATATGCATTTTTTTACTTTCCTTCCCGCAAAAAAAACTGCTGCTTTCATAAGATACAAAATTATGAAAACAGCAGCTTTTTCTCATTTAAAATATTTTACGATACAACACAAAAGCCTCAAACGGTTTCAGTATCATTCCAGCTTTATCATACACATTCTCTACATTAGAAATCAGGCAGGTGGCTCCTGCAAAGTCTGTCGGCATGGTAAACTGTGTTTCATGGTCACAGAAACTGCACACAACAAGAAGCTTTTCAGTTTCCAGCGTCCTTGTATAGACAAACAGCTCGTCGCTCTCCTCCATCAGTGCCTCATATTTACCATACACCACAACGGGATACTCTTTTCTGAGTGCAATCAGCTTCTTATAATAATGGAACACAGACCGGATATCTGCGGTCTCTGTCTTCGCATTAATTTCTTTATAGTTTGGATTGACTGCAATCCATGGCGTTCCTGTAGTAAACCCTGCCTGCAAAGAATCGTCCCACTGCATCGGTGTTCTGGCATTGTCGCGGCTTTTAAAAGTAATGCATGGTCAGAACGCTTCATGGGACAGCTTTCCTTCGCTGCACCACTCCCTGTACGCATTGATGCTCTCGATATCACGGAAATCATCTAGACTCTGAAAGGGATAGTTGGTCATGCCCAGCTCCTCTCCCTGATAGATATACGGCGTGCCCTGCAACATGTGCAGGCAGGTGGCAAGCATCTTGGCAGATACTTCTCGGTACATGGGACGATCATCGCCAAAACGCGAGACGGCACAAGGCTGGTCGTGGTTATCCCAGAACAAACTGTTCCATGCCTTGCCATAAAGCTCCGTCTGCCAGCGTGACAAGATTTTCTTCAATCTGACGAGCGGGATTCTCTCATCCGTCCACTTTCCGTATTTGCCGTCCCCCTCCACATGTTCAAACTGGAACACCATATTCAGTTCATGGGCGTCTTCACCAGCATACTGCTGTGCCAGCTCTGTAGTCACACCCGCTGTCTCGCCAACGGTCATGATATCATACTTTGACAATACCTTTTCATTCATTTCACGCAGATACTGATGTACATTCGGACCATGGACACAATACGGCCCGAAATCCCCATCCTTTCCGTCTGGCATCTCCTTTGTCTTGGAAATCATGCTGATGACATCCATGCGGAAACCGTCAATGCCCTTGTCGCACCACCATGTCATCATGTCAAACACTTCCTCACGCACCTTGGGATTATCCCAATTAAGATCCGGCTGCTTTTTAGAAAACAGGTGCAGCTAGTGCATGCCTGTCTTCTCGTCATACTGTCACGCCGACCCGCCAAAGCAGGAATTCCAGTTATTCGGCGGCGTCTGTGCATCTTTAACCCTCACGCCAGATATAATAATCACGGTATGCATTGTCCTTTGATTTCCGACTCTCCACAAACCACGGGTGTTCATCCGACGTGTGATTTACCACCAAATCCATGACAATCTTTATCCCGCGCGCATGGGCAGCTACCAGCAGTTCGTCAAAATCCTTCATTGTGCCAAATTCGTCCATGATATCCCGATAATCGCTGATATCGTATCCGTTATCGTCGTTGGGGGACTTGTACACCGGCGAGAGCCAGATCACATCAATTCCCAGATATTTCAGATAATCCAGTCTGCTGATAATCCCCTGTAAATCGCCAATCCCATGTCCATTACTGTCCATGAAGCTGCGCGGATAAATCTGATAAATAACGCTTCCTTCCACCATGTTCTATTCATACTATTTTCCTTCCTTACTATAATTATAGCTACACAAACCAAAAAGTCCTGCAATTAAAATCCGGTACACTCACCCTGTATGCACATTTCCAGTACCAGAACCTGATACCCATGCAGTGTGATTGTTCCGTTTTCCTCTACAATATCATGATAATTATTCAACAGCACATTCTTATATGCTGCCGGTAATTTGACCTCCTGCTCATCTCTCTGGTAATTTCCAGCCACCAATAACGTCCGCTCTCCCTTACGGTAATATGCCATCAGATTGTGCCGTTCTTCCCACACTGGTTCCAGAGCACCATATACAATGGTTTCTTTATAGATCGGATCTTTGCGGAGCGCGATCAATTTTTTATAGAAAGCGTATATGGAATCCTCATCTTCCATCTGAGCTGCTACATTGATGGATGTATAATTAGGATTGACTTTCAGCCACGGCGTGCCAGTCGTGAATCCCGCATTCGTCTCAGCCGACCATTGCATCGGTGTGCGCGCATTGTCACGGCTGTATTTTGATACGATCTTCAGCGCCTCATCCGGCGAAAATCCCGCTTCCAATGCAACGCGGTACTCATCGCGGGCGGAGATATCATCTACTTCATCAATGGAAGAAATCGGCACATTTTCCATGCCAAGCTCCTGCCCCTGATAGATAAACGGCAGCCCCCGCAGCATGAAATTCAGTGCCGCCAGCATTTTCTTGCTCTCGGTACAGCAGTCCCCTTCAGGAATATAACGGCTGACGCCCCGCGGCTCATCATGATTCTCAATGATATTGGAAAGGAAACCGATACTTCCCACCTTCGCCTGCGCGTCAAAGCAGCACTTTTTATAGTCATCCGGCGTAATAGGTGTTGTGTCATACCAGCCCTTTTCGCTACCGCCGAAAACCGCCTCATTAAAATCAAACATGCTGGAAAAATACCCGTCGTCTCCGATAAACTCTGGGATTTCTTCTGGTTTTTCGTTAAATACCTCCCCCACTGCAAAGGCATCATACTTCTTAAAGGTGCGGTCACGCATTTCGCCTAAAAACGTCCCGATTCCTTTTGCTTCTTTTAACATGGCGCCGATGCTGCACAGACCATCCTCCCTGTCTGGTTCATAGTCACGCAACGGAAGCGCCTTTTTGATATTGATAATGGCATCAATGCGAAATCCGCCAAGTCCTTTGTCCAGCCACCAGTTGATATTCTTGTATACCTCTTCTCGGACTTCTGGATTTTCCCAGTTAAGGTCGGGCTGTTTCCTGTGAAAGACATGGAGGTACTGTTTGTCTGTGCCCGGCAAATCCTCCCATACAGGACCGCCAAAATAAGAGCGCCAGTTCGTCGGCAGTTTCCCCTCCTTTTTGTCCCTCAGATAAAAATATTTCCCATATTTTCCATCCGGGTCCTCACAGGCTTTTCGGAACCACTCATGTTCATCAGAACAATGGTTGACCACCAGATCCATGAGGATACAAATGCCCCGCTTTTTCGCTTCTGCAATCAGCCGCTCCATGTCCTCCATCGTGCCAAAACGGGGATCAATGCTGTAGTAATCCGAAATGTCGTATCCCTGATCTGCCAATGGGGACTGATAACAGGGAGACAGCCAGAGGATATCGATCCCCAGATCTGCAAGGTAATCCAGTTTGCTGATAATGCCGGGGATATCGCCAATACCATCACCGTTGGAATCATAAAAACTCTTGGGATAAATCTGATATGCAACCTTGTCATGCCACCACTTTTTGTTCATAACTGTACCTCCTACTGATTTTAAATCATGTATTTTTCATGCGAATCAGTACTAGCCTGCTCGCTAATGTATTTTAATAATTATCTATATTATAATGACATTTACATGATAATTCTTACAGTTATCTGATTAAAAAATACGGTATTATGACTTTTTATATTTCAAAATGATTCCATATGCTTTCTGTACTGTAATGGTATCGTTCCTGTATATTTCCGAAATTCCTGCAAAAAATTTCCCAGATGATTAAAACCACATTCTATCCAGCCTTCTGTCACCTGCAGATCGGTCTCTTCCAGAAGGCGTTTTGCCTGCTTGATGCGATACTCATTAAGATATTCTATAGGAGAATACCCAAGCGCCTTCCTAAAAAGACGACAGAAATACTGTTCGTTTAAATTAACCTGACCTGCAAGATCCGAGAGGTAAATTTTATTTTGATAGTTGTCCTTAATAAATGTGAGTGCAGTTTTAATGCTCTCCACACGCCTGTCAAAATTCCTTTCCGTGGTTGTAAAAAGCCCATAGGCAGAGAGTGTGGCAAGAATATACAGCAGGGAAGACTTCACATACATTTGACTTGTCAAATTATCTGTCACCAGATTACTGTCCGCCAAATGATCCTGCACGGTCTCTTGTCCCGCAGAAGCTTCTTCAATACTTTGTCCAAACGCATGCATAATGTCTGTAAAGGCATTGCGCAGCATGGAAAACGCAGGATGCTGCGATGAGATGCATCGTGGAAAAAAGGAGTTCTTTGTTTTGAATTGGCTTTATCAAACGAATCTGCACCCCATACCCGGAATCGAAACCCAAAATGTCGGGTGAAAATACAACCGCATCCTCCCAATAGCGCTCAGATGTCTCAGCGATAATACTGTGCAATTCGCCAGGATTGATAAAATAAAAACATTCAGACTGAATCGGAAACGACTCCATATTAATCTCCAGTCGAAATGCTCCTTTCGAAAAATACAGGATTTCTACTTCATCATGCCAGTGATGCTTTACAAAAACACCCTTTCTTGCGGCATGTGTTCGATAGATTGCACATGGAAACGACTTCGTTCCATGGATACAGACTTCTTTTAAATCCTTAAAGACACTGGGCTGTTGTTTCATGGGAGAACTCCTTTACATCATAATTGTAAAAAAGCTACCATATACCAGCGATAAAGTCAATATATCTTGGCTGTCTTTAATGTTCTATTTGAGGAATTCACAACAAAATTTTCACCATTTTATCTTTGATTTATTAGAATTTTTACTAACACTATTTATCAATTTATGGCTGCATCTGATTTTACCATTTTATTAATAGATCTATTTTTATACTTTGTTTTTTCTTTCTGTTCTAAATATTCAAATGATTCTTTCACTGCATAGGTCATAGTGAACTATACCATAGTCCACCCGACCTGCGCACTACCCCCTTGCCGCTTACTTTATGATTTCGTAAAGCAGGCTGCTCCTGCCGCCGTTTTCACGCCATCGCTGTGTCTTGCGGATATAGCCGCTTTCCTCCAAATCGCGGACTGCACGTTTGACTGTGCTGACTGACAGATGCAGCTCCCTTGCAATGGTACCGATTGCCGGGTAGCAGAATCCTTCTTTGTTCGCGCGGTTTTGTAAGTATATGTATACAGCTATGGCTCTGTGGGGCAGGTCTGCCTCATAGATTTTTCTGTCATATGTCATGCTTAACCTCATTTCCTTTTATCTAATCCTCCGTCCGCAAAGGCTGACGGACTCTTGCCACGTTTTCATTCATCTGTGTCTGCTGCATTCCTCCACCCCTGTTTGTTGCATTCTGCCCTGTGTTTTCCTGTTCTTCCTCCGTACAGCACATATATCTGCGGACAATCTCCTCCTCAATCTCCTGCTTGTCCACATACGCTACTTTTCTTGCAGATTTCTCCTCAATCTCGTAGGGTTCTTCAAAAGTGATTCCCCATTTCAGAAACAGTTTCAGTTTTGTTTTCATGGGGTGGCAGCCTGTTTTGGATACAATAAAATTTCCTTTGGGCAGTGATTTGAGTTCGTCCGGTGTCATGAGCGGTCTTTGCATCATCTGGAGCGACTGGCTCGGATCGTTCTTTCCCCCGACTGATGGAACCTGACAACACTGTCCGGTTGCCGAGGCTCTTTGATAATACTTCGGCGGATTCCGAGTTTGGTGCAAAACCACCAAAAATAGTATCCTGACAGTTGTCAATAATAATCTCTGCCCCTTCTTTTCCGTAGTTTTTATTCAGCTGTGCAAAGGATTGTATCATCGGCACGATACTCACCTTTCTGGAACGCGAGACCGAGAACATCATCTCTGCACTCTCAATCTTGGGTATCGTACCGACTTCATCCCAATAAAAGACGACACGGTTATCCAGTTTTCCGCCGTTCTCATCAGCCACCACCAGTATCTCCCTGTAGAGCTGCTGTAAGATCAGGGAGATGATAAAGTATTTTGTATTATCCTCCTCCAGCATGACAAGGAACACTGCTGTCTTTTTCTTACAGAACTGTTCCGCATCAATGGCAGTATCGAAACACAAAATCTGCTCTAACTCAGAATCAAGAAAAGAATTGAGCCGTGAGAGTGCAGTTGATAAAACAGACTGCATGGGCTGTTCCGCTGTGTTGAGTGCTGCACCTGCAAACCATTTTGCCTTGTGAGTATCAGGCAGCTTTGCCATTAATAGCTGGAACTGGTTCTTTCCCTTCACTTTTGAGGGCGCCAGCAAATCCTGTATCAGCTTGAACACACTGATGATATGGCACTTTTCATTTGGGCAGAATTCTGCAATCAGCAGAATGGCAGCAGTCAGCACACCTTCCGCCGCATCGTAGAAAAATGCATTCTGCCCATAGCTGGAACTGTCTGCGCCGCCTGATGAGATGATGGTCTTGGCTGTAATTTTTGCATACTTTTCTGCCTTTGCCTTGGCGCTGAGGTTATCGCTGTCTGCAAGAAACGCATCCATATATTTGTTGACCAGATGGAGCATGTTGTCGCCATCGCTTCTGGTCGGATTGCGCAGGTCGATCACTGCTGTCTCGTATCCATAATATTTTTTTGCTATGCCTGCGTAGTTGCGGTAGAGGTCACCTTTGGTATCAGTCGTTAAAAAACTCATGCCGCAGGCACAGGCATATTCGATATTTGGATAAAGAAAATGTGCTGTCTTTCCTACACCTGCCGCGCCTATCATCAGGCAATGGACATCTCCGGTATCAACAAGGACATAAAGTTTTCCTGCGCGCTCGATACTGCCGAGCACAAGCCCCTGTGCTGTTGGCAGGTGCTCCCCACTTCTCCATTTGTCTGGTTCATAGTGTATTTCTGTGTAGGTTTCTTTAATTTCCTTTTTGTCCGCAAAACGCGCTGTGCCATGCTACCCGTCACCTACGGTTCTATTTTTGATTCCAGTTAAAGTGTAATAATGCGACATCAGGGAAATTCCGCCGATAAGCAAATATAAAAATTCCTGATACCACAAGCATGATTACTGGCTGCATAATAACATTCCTCCTTGTATAAAGATAACCCTAACCGAATCGCACTGCCTCGCGGATGATCATGTTCTTAATGCTTTTTAATTCCTTCTGCCCTGACAGCGGTGACGGTTCTGGCATGGTATCCTTGTAATAACGCAGGATCTCATTGCTGCTTTCCAGCCATGCACGGTAACACGCTGAAACACATTCCTCCTTTGCCAGCTCATCTACAATGCTGTTTACAATCGCTTTTACATCAGCTTTCAGATACCCATAGACTTTCTTTCCGTTCGTATTATTTAGCCGCTTTGACAATAGCTGAATCTGTTTCATAATCTTTTCATTATGACAGACACCACGCTGCATCTGCCGCAACAGAAAAAGCAGGCTCTTGTCTGCCTGCTCCTTTAACTGTTCACGCTGCTGGGTTTTCCTTTCGTAAATGCTCATAAATTCCTGCCGGAAAATATCATGCGCATAGGCGGATCGCATGGTGTCAATTCCTTTTTTTGTCAGGTAACCTTCTGATGGCTTCGTGGAATATAACACCAGATGCACATGGGGATGGTGGGATTCGTTATGAAATGCCGCATACCATTTCAAGTTCCTGCTGTCAATTTTGTAGTTCTCACACAAAAGCTCCACTCTGCTGCGGAGTAATGCCTGCCACTGCGCAGCACTGTCGTAGCCGAGTCTCTGCGCATCCTCCCGCCGCAGACTGAGGACGTTTGTCCACACAACACCTGTATGATTTGCCACCTCCTCCGCGACACGGGACAGTATAATGGGTTCTCCCTCATTGGAAAACAGACCGTGAGTTCCTGTTTTTTCAACGCCCGGTCTGTTTGCAAGATAGTCCACGTAATTTTTCTTTTTGGCAATGATATCAAGATGATTTTCCAGTGCCTGTGTGATAAACTCGGAAGCGTTTTCCCTTGTCGGTCTCTGCAAATAATCGTAGTATTCATGCGTCTGCTTTGCATCAGGAATTTTGGTTACAATCTCCTGTATCCGTTCTTTCTGGCTTGCAGTTGATGGCAGGTGCATGGTTGTATTAATTGACTTCTCAGCACCGTCACGGGTTCCTATGTAGGTCACGAAGTTTTCAAGATGAATGGGTGGGGCGTTTTTTAAGTAATTGCATCGCAAAATTAGTTTTGGCATGATACCCCTTTCTTCATTTTACTTTTTTATCTCTTCAATTCTTTTGAATCTGGCTGCTGTCCGTCATGCGCTTTCCACTGGCATTCCATGAGCTGCATATTGGAAAATACAGCTTGAAAAGAAGAATTTTCCGGTGAACACGCATAAATTCCAAACTGTATTCTGCCGCTTCCCTGATTCATATGGCAGATGCGCATCTGTTGAAATACAATCCCGTCTGTCGAACATTCAATACAATAATCGTCCTCCCTCCGGCTGAACCGATACCACATTGATTTTACAGAAGCATCAATCACTGTTGTTGCCCAATCGGAATATCCATCATTGGTTACTACACTTCCAAGATGCTGGTAGTTGTCATTTTCATACTCAACAGAAGCTTTTAACCAGTTCTCACTATCCAGATACATAACAATGCCGCACTGGTCAAACCTGTGGTGGCTTTTTGCAAATTCTGTTCTGACTACAAAACTGAAATATTTTTCTTCTGTTTCCATCTGCAGGACAGGGGCGTTATCATTTTGAAAATGATAATAGGTTCTCTGCCATAAGTCTGTATGCGGACTGGTTGTTATTTCGATTCTGTCATTCTCTATTTTGTATTCCTGCGGTTCCCTTGTCCATTTAAACTCTTTGATATCCATCAATGACATCCTCCTCTTTTAAATTTCTTTTATCAGTGATAGTAAGATTATAGCATATGCATAACTGCTTCACAATATCATACCCTGTTCTGTGCCTTCCAGCATCATATATCATTTGGCAGTCTATCTCTGATGTTTGTAAAAAACTTTTCTGTAATCAACGGCTTACCTTCTTTATCTTTCTGAATTTTGCTACTGATATGCATCTTCAAATTTTACAGCACCATTTATCCGTTTTACTTCCTCCGCACACTTTGCCTGTAATTTCCGCAGAGTTTCCTCATCTACTTCATGACTGTATGCAGTAACATGGGACAGCTTGGAGACCTCGACTGCCAGCTTATACATTGCCCGTGCCATGCGGTTCTCACTGTCTTTAACTGTTGCATGCATGACGGACGAATTACTGCAACCAGCTTCTTTTCACTATTTTTGATATATACTTTCAATTGCGCAGCAGTATTTCCGATGGTACGCAGCCAGTCGGAAAGAACAAGCTTCCTGCCGTTTTCATCATAGATATGAAAGGGGTT
>ERZ808049.416-NODE-416-length-23106-cov-5.142603_pt1 | contig 23106 bp, 31 predicted proteins | sample MGYA00380198_ERZ808049 | MGnify/ENA primary metagenome ERZ808049 (study PRJEB31490, sample SAMN06133414) | mouse gut metagenome | isolation source: Z2_2 | host: mice | place: China: Chengdu | collected 2015-05 ...
TTGATGGAGAAGAAGAAAGGAAAATGAAAAATGAATCAACAAAAACATTATTTGAGGGATATATTTGTCAACTTTCCAATCAAATAGTATGTGGAGAAGATTATTGTTCAAGAGGAGAAGAAAAGAAGTGAATTGATGAAAGAAATTTTTTTAAAAATACTTTTTTATAGCTATGTAGTTGTTGGTATCATTGCTATTGTTGTATCTGTAATTTTTTTAGTTCAATTATTCTGGTTTAAACATGAATATTTGAAAGCACAAAAAGAAAAGTATTGGTTTCCTCATGAAGATAAAATGTTTAGTGAGATGAAGAAAGAGAGTGCTATAAATGTTAAAAGATAAAAATACTCTAATAAAAGAGTTTAGAGAAGGACAAAAGGCATATGTATCTATTGAAAATGTTTTTAAACCTGAAAAAACAAAAATATTACAGGTCATTATAAGAAAAATTGATGAAAATTTTATTGAAACAAAGGACGGATGGTATTTTGAATATAGAGAAGGATATTTTGAACTTTTACTTTTGTTTTGTAAATCTTCAATGGAGGATTATAATGAGTATTATGATTATTGCCGTCTTTTTCTAACAGAAAAGGAATGTAAAGACAGCTTAGAATTTGATGATATTGTATATAAAATAACGGGATTGACTTCCACACAATATTATGAACATTATTCTTTAGAACAACTGCGAGAGGTAGCAAAAATTCTTAATTTATAAACTTTAGGAATTTTTCACGAGATAATCAAAAGATAGAAATGTAGAAAATACAAGGAAAAACAGATATTTTGATAGGAATTTCGGAAGATAATCACGAGATAATCGAAAGATAGCAGGTGAAAAATGAAAATAGGACTAATAGACGTTGATGGACATAACTTTCCAAATTTGTGCCTTATGAAAATATCAGCATACCACAAGGCAAGAGGTGACACTGTAGAATGGTGGAATGGCTTAGAAAGGTACAACATTGTATACAAAAGCAAGGTATTCACAGAAGAATATACAACAGAAGAAAATACAGTTATCTATGCTGATAAAGTAATAGAAGGTGGTACAGGTTATGATTTAGAAAACAAATTGCCCTATGAAATAGAGCATTGTTATCCAGATTATAGTTTATATCCTAGGTTAACAAAAAATACAGCATATGGCTTTTTAACAAGAGGCTGTCCTCGTTGTTGTCCTTTCTGTATTGTTTCTCAAAAAGAAGGAAAACAATCTATAAAAGTTGCTGATTTATCAGAATTTTGGAAAGGACAAAAAGTAATTAAGCTACTAGACCCCAATTTATTGGCTTGTAAAGAGCATATGAGTTTGTTACAGTAATTAGTTGACAGTAAGGCATATGTGGATTTTACGCAAGGAGTTGACGCTAGATGTATCAATCAGGAGAATGCTGAACTTCTTGCAAAGGTAAAAACAAAAATGATACATTTTGCTTTTGATGATATAAAACAAGAAAAAGGTGTTGTAAAAGGGCTGAAAATTTATAAAGAAGTGTCAAATATTCCAGAAAATAAAACAGGTGTGTACATATTGACAAATTACAATACTACCCATCAGCAAGACTTATATAGAGTAAAGGTGATACAGGAGTTAGGTTATCGTCCCTATATTATGATATATAACAAAAATACTGCACCGCAAGTCACGAAAGATTTGCAAAGATGGGCAAATAATAAGTTGATTTATTATGGTAGCGGTCAAATGTGGGAAAATTATAGAAAAAGTGGATAAGGTAGGAAAATAAAATGATGGTAAAAAGAAGGATTTTTGTAGGGAAAATATATAAGCATTTCAAAGGAAAGTTGTACAGAGTCATTGCCATTGCAGAACATACCGAAACAGGTGAGATATTTGTTGTATATCAAGCGTTATACAACAATAGGGTTTATGCTAGACATTATGATATGTTTGCGTCTGAAGTGGATAGGGAAAAGTATCCAGGAGCAAAACAGAAGTATCGGTTTGAGTTGGTGAGATAGAAAGGGGAAAGAAAATGGAATTTTATAGGGATTATGAAAGTGCACTTGAAAAGTATAAAGAACTCTCCGAACGAGAGTTTAACAACCTCTACATAGGTGAAGGATTCACCTGCACGAACGTTGTTGCAGGTGAGAAATGCCACAATGGGGGCGAATATGGGTACACCAAGTATATTCCTACTATGTTAGTGGGAATATACTCGAAGGAGAGTTCCTGTACTTGTGATTTTGACAGGTGTGGGACGAGGTTCGAGGGGTATGTTATACTCACTCAGAACGAATATAAGGAGTTAATGGGAAGCCTCTAATATAAGAACGAGATAAGGAGTTTTTTATGGATAGTTATTTAGAACAAAAAAGAAAAGAGGATATTTTAAAAATAAATTTAGAATTAGACAAAGCTCCTCCTAACTATAGAAATTTAATTAGTGATTTAATTAAAGTGCATTGTAGTGATTATTGTGGATTATTAAAGATACTGTTGAATAAGAAATATAGTATAAAAAACTATCAGGTTTATGACAAAGAAAATTTTTATAGAAAAATTAAATTTTGCACAGAGTTTTTTCGTAGAATATATCAAATATATAATATTGAAATTACGTTAATAGATTATCTAAAATTAGCGAAAAAGCGTGAATTATATATACACCTATATAATAGTAGTTTGTTTGAAATAGATAATAGAAGAAAAATCAACTTTGACTTTAATACCATGGATTATTTATATATTATTTTTATTTATAATACCATAAAGAAACAATTCGAGGTAGCCATTTATAATGGTTTGCCTGAAAGGGAATTTATTTATTTGGTAAATCACTTAGATAAATTGTGCTAAGAAACCATATTATAAAAGATTAGAGGAAAGGCATGAAGAAAAGTGAATGATTTTATATTTGATGATGTAGCAAGTGTATTAAGCAAACATTCTGTTAAAGAAATACAAAGAAAAACGGGCTTAAAGAGAAATAGAATATATAATTTGAAAAACGGTTGCACATTTTTTTTAGACTATAACCTCTATTTTGCATTAGAAAAAATGGGATATAGAATAAAATTAGAAAAAATAAAAAAAAATTAAAAAAATTTTGATTTTGTTTGGAAAAACAAACACTTAATTTGATACACTAGATATAGATGATATATCTAGTGTATTTTTTTATATAAAAATGGGGTGGTGATGTGGCAAAATATGCAGATTGGATAACAGAAGACAAGTTATTATTATTAGAGAGTTGGGCAAGAGAAGGTTTACTTGATGAAACGATTGCAAAAAAAATAGGCATTAGCAAGACAACTCTTTACGATTGGAAAAAGAAATTCCCTAATTTTGCGAACGCCTTAAAAAAAGGAAAAGAAGTAGTAGATATTGAAGTGGAAAACGCTTTATTAAAAAGAGCAAAAGGATATATGACAACAGAGACTAAAACAGAAACATCTCCGGATGGAAAAATAAGAACGATAGTCATTGAAAAAGAAATACCTCCAGATGTTACAGCACAAATATATTGGCTAAAGAACAGACAACCGCAAAAATGGAGAGATAGACCAACAGAAGAAAAAGAAATAACAAAAATAAAAGTGGAGTTAGTGGAGAATGGAAGCAACGCATAAAGTCAATATTGATGAATTAGTTATCCCAAATTTTAAACCTGTATTAAAAAATGTTTTATCACATAAATATACGCACTATGATATTAGAGGTGGTAGAGGAAGTACAAAATCGTCATTTGTAAGCATTGCAGTAATATTGCTGATTATGCAAAACAGTGATTGCCATGCTTTAATACTGCGAAAAGTAGCAGATACATTGCGCGATAGTGTTTATGCACAATATACATGGGCAATTTATGCTATGGAATTAGAACAATACTTTTTGTTTAAAGTACAGCCTATGGAAATCATATTTTTACCTACAGGACAGAAAATAATGTTTAGGGGCGTAGATAAAAAAGAGAAAATAAAATCTATTAAAGTGCCTTTTGGCTATATTGGCATTACTCATTTCGAAGAAAAAGACCAATTTGCAGGAAGGGAAGAAATCAGAAATATATTACAGTCTACTATGAGGGGTGGCTCAAAATTCTGGAACTTTGAATCATACAATCCTCCTATCAGTATGTCAAATTGGGCAAATGAGGATAGTTTACAGCCTAAAAAAGATAGACTAACACATAAAAATAGTTATTTAGATGTACCTGTAGAATGGTTAGGAGAGCAATTTATCGAAGAAGCAGAACATTTAAAAGAGACTAATTTTAGAGCATATCAGCATGAAATGTTAGGTATACCAGTAGGTACAGGAAGTAATGTTTTTGAGTTTTTGGAATTAAAAGAAATTACAGATAAGCAGATAAAAACATTTGACCGTATCTATATGGGTATTGACTTTGGCTGGTATCCAGACCCACTTGCTTTTGTTAGATTGCATTATGACAAAGCAAGAAACACAATATATATATTTGATGAAATATATGAAAACAAATTACCTAATCAAAAAGCAGCTCAAAAAATAAGAGGAAAAGGTTATACAGATACTTATATTGTTTGTGACAGTGCAGAACCTAAAAGTATATATGATTTAAAAGATAATGGATTGCCTGTAAAAGCAGCAGTGAAAGGTGCAGGTTCTGTAGAATATGGTATGAAGTGGCTACAATCTAAAAAAATAATAATAGACAATAAAAGATGTCCTCATACTGCAAAAGAGTTTTTAGAATATGAATATGAACTTAATAAAGATGGAGAAGTAATAAGTGGCTACCCAGATGAAAATAATCACAGTATTGATGCAGTAAGATATGCATTAGAGCGAGTATTTATGAGAAGGGGAAATTGATAATGACAATACAACAATATTTAAAACAAAAGGGATTTGATACCGTTGATATGTCATTTTATTCCCAAATGGAACGATGGCATCAATGGTATCAAGGAAATGTAAAAAGGTTTCATAATTATGAAACTTATAATGGTAAGCAAAAAGTAATGTGTAAAAGACTTTCTTTGCAGATGGCAAAAAAAGTTTGTGAAGATTGGGCGAATTTACTTATGAACGAAAAAGTAGCTATTACCATATCAGGAAATAAAGAACAACAATTTATTGATGAAGTTCTTAAAAATAATAATTTTCTTGTAAAAGTAAATGAATCCCAAGAATATAAAGCAGCATATGGTACAGTGGCTTATGTACCTTATATGCAGAATATTGAAATTGAAAAAGATACTGGAAAAGTAACAGGTAATGCAAATATAAAAGATATTCATATCAATTATATTACTGGTGATTTGATATTTCCTCTTTCCTGGGAAAATGGGAAAATAAAAGAATGTGCTTTTGGTGCAATAAAAGTTATAGAAGGAAAAGAATATTTTTATTTGCAGATGCACACATTGGAATATGGTTATTATATCATTACAAATTTGTTATTTGATAATACAAATGGACAAATGCTAGAAATAGAAAATATCAATAGTATAAAAGGATTTGAAAATATTGCAGAAAGAATTGCTACTAAAACAGATAAGCCACAATTTGTCATTGATAGAATGAATATTGTAAATAATATTGATAAAAACAATCCTATGGGTATTGCTGTTTTTGCAAATAGTATTGATGTATTAAAAGCACTTGATATTGTATTTGATTCTTACAATACTGAATTTATATTAGGACGCAAAAGAATTATGGTAACGGAAGAAACACTAAAAATAGAAGATGGACAAATGGTATTTGACCCAAATGATATAACATTTCATCGTTTGCCATCAACAATCAACGATGAAAATTATATAAAAGAAATTGATTTGTCATTAAGAGCAACTGAACATGAAATAGCATTGCAAAATAAATTGAATTTGTTGTCGGCTAAGTGTGGCTTTGGTGAAAACCACTATAAATTTGACCAAGGAAGTATTGCAACAGCAACACAAATTGTCAGTGAAAACTCTTCATTATTCAGAACATTGAAAAAGCATGAAATTATATTAGAATGTGCTATAAAAGAACTGATACAAATATTGCTTTGGCTGGGTAATCAGTATCTGAATTTATCATTGAATGAAAATGCAGAGATTACCATTGATTTTGATGACAGCATTATTGAGGACAGACAAACAGAGTTAACAGATATGAGATTAGATGTTGCAAGCCAAATTATAAAGCCAGAATTTTATATTATGAAAAAATATAAAGTAGATGAACAAACAGCAAAAAGTATGCTTGCCGAGCAGAATGAAGTAACAGAGGTGTACTAATATGGGTGGCGATTGGCTTGAAAATGTAACAGAAGAACTTGCTGAAAGTTATATTGTGTTAGAAGAAGAAATATTAGCCGATATTTGTAGGAGATTTCAAACATCTGGTACAGCAACCGCTTCTGCATTACATCAAATTAGACAACTACAAGAACAAGGCATTGACATGAAAGTGATTGAAAGCAAAATCAAAAAAACATTAAATATCACACAAAAGCAACTAGATGATATGTTTCAGGAAGCAGTAGCAAGAGAACAAGCATATACTGCTGAATTGCTTGATAAGGCAAAAATAACAAAGCCATCTATAGGGAATCAAGTATTGCTTTTGCAGGAAATAGCCATAATAAAACAGCAGACAAAAAAAGAAATGTATAATATCACGCAGTCGCTAGGCTTTTCTATTAAAATAAATGGCAAACCACAATTTTACTACATAGCGGAAGCATATCAAAAAGTGTTAGATGTTGCCTATTTAGAAGTATCTACAGGAACACTTGACTATAATACTGCTGCTAAAAATGCAGTGAAAAAACTGTCTGATAGTGGCATTAAATATGTTTATTATGACAAGGAAAGCAAAAAGCCATATGAACCGCCTAAAAGATATGTGAATCATGTTGATGTTGCCGTAAAAAGAGCAATCAGAACAGGTATCAGTCAAGCACAAGGTATATTATCTGAAAATACAATAAATACTTTGGAAACACCTTATGTAGAAGTAGATGCACACGCTGGAGCAAGAACAGGAAGTGGTATAGCAAATCATGCAGGATGGCAGGGACAGGTATATTATTGGAGTAAAAAAAGCAAATATGGTGAAAATACATTAAACTATCCAGATTTTGAAAGTACTACAGGATATGGAGAAGGTGCAGGGCTGAAGGGATATAATTGTTCTCACAATTTTAGAGCATTTATACCCAATGTTTCCAGTCGTATTTATACAGATGATGAATTGTACCATATGGCAAATGATACATTTTCATATAAAGGAAAAGAGTATACTATGTATGAAGCAACACAATATATGAGAAAAATAGAAAGAGATATGCGACAATTAAAAAGAAATCTGATAGGATTTAACAATCCAAATACACAAAAAGAATTTGAAAATGCTGCTATCAAATTGCAGAAAAAAAGTAAAGAATATACTGCATTTAGTAAAGCTGCTTCACTCAAAAAGAGAATACCAAGTACACAAGTACTAGGATTTGATAAAGCGTTAGCAGCAAAAGCAAGGAGGGCTTATAAATGAAATGGTACACTTGTCCCGTTTGCCATAATAAGCTAGTAAAAGTAGCTGATAATTTTGAAGCAAGGGGAATATATATAAAATGCAAAAAGTGTAAAAACCAAATAGAGGTCAAGCAAAACAGAGCCAGAGCCAGAGAGCCAGAGCCATAGAGGATATTGTAATGAAACAATGTCTTTTATGGCTTTTTATTTTGCCGACGGGCGTTAAACGGAAAGGAGATTATAAACTATGGAAACAACAAACGTACAACAAGGTATGGAAAATACTGCACAACAGGGGCAGGAAACACAACAACAGGAACAACAAGAAAAAACATTTACACAAGAAGATTTAAACAAAGCTATTGAAAAAAGATTGGAAAGAGAAAGAAAAAAATATCCCAATGCAGAAGAATTAGAACAATTTAAAAAATGGCAGCAAAGTCAACAAACAGAACAACAAAAATGGGATACTTTACAAAAAGAAAGAAATGATTTTGAAAGTCAATTATATTCTACACAAAAAGAATTGAACCAAATGAAAAGAGAAAGATATTTGATTTCAAAAGGTGTTCCTGTTGATGACGTGGATTATTATGCTTTTAAAATTACAAAGCAAATGAATGATGATGATGATTTTGAAACAGTAGCAGAAAATTATTTGAAAAATAATGACAAAAAACACAATACAACAACGATTGTGAATTTTGGTGTAAATGCAAACCAAGGGCATGCAACATTATCATTAGCAGATGAAATTAATAGAAAATTGAGAGGAGAATGATATTATGGCTGATACAGTAGCAATACTAAGAGAACAAACAGATGCGTTGATGAAAACGCAAGAAATAACAGAAATTATACAGAGTACAGTAGAAAGTTCCATTGCATTAAAAGCAATGACAAGATTGCCTAATATGGCAAGCGGTGTCATGGAATATCCTATTATGGATAGCTACCCACTTGCAGGATTTGTTGATGGTGATACTGGCTTAAAAATGACGACAAATATGAGTTGGAAGAAAAAGAAATTATATGTAGGAGAAATCGCTGCGATTGTTCCTATACCAGATAATATTGTAGCAGATAGTAGTTATGATATTTGGGGACAAGTAAAGCCTAGATTGATTGAGGCAGCTGGAAGGGTAATTGATAAAGCAATATTTTTTGGTGTAGATAAGCCTGATAATTGGAGAGATGGTATATTGCAGGGAGCAACAGCAGCAGGAAATGTTGTAACAGAAACCGCTGATATATACAAAGATATATTTGGTATAGATGGTGTTATATCTAAAATAGAAGAAGATGGTTATTTCCCAGACCAAATTATATCTGCTATCAATATGCGAGCAAAGTTAAGAGAATTAAGAGATACAACAAATAGACCTTTATATTTAGAGGATATGAAAAGTACAACACCTTATACATTGAGTGGCATGGGTATGCAGTTCCCTAGAAATGGGGCATTTGACGCAACAAAAGCAAATTTATTTGCAGGAGATTTTAAACAAGCAGTATATGCCATTAGACAAGATATTACATTTGATGTATTCAATAGTGGTGTCATTTCAGACGAAAATGGAAAAGTATTGTTTAACTTAATGCAGAATGACATGAAGGCAATTAGAATGGTAATTCGTTTAGGCTGGGATATATTCAATCCTTTAAATGCTATTAATACGGATGAAACAAAAAGATTTCCATTTGCAGTATATGTACCTTCTGGAAGTACAGGCGCTTCTACTGTTTCTTATGAAAATGGTCAATTTTTAGATAATGATTTTCAAAATGATGAACAAATAAATGCTGAAACTTCAGAAGAAAGCAAAAACGTAAAAAAGAAATAGGTGATATATATTGCTAGTTGATTTTACATACTATACAGAAGTTTTTGAAGGAACTGCTATAAATGAGCAAGATTTTAACCGTTATTCCAAAAAGGCAGAAAGATTTGTAAATTATGCTACTTGCAATCAGGCATATACAGCAATAGGAGATACATTAGAAACAGTAAAAGAATGTATATGCGAACTTGCCGAACAGTATCAAATAATAGAAAAAACAGAAAAACAGTCACTTGGTGAAGGTGAAAAAGTAATCGCTTCCGAGAGTGTAGGGACTTGGAGTGTCAGTTATGACACTCCAGCAAAAGCAGATGTGAATACAGAAGAATATGTTAAAGAGAAAAATAAAAAACTTTACAGCATAGTAAAAGAATATCTTGCTTTTACAGGGCTGTTATATAGGGGGGTGATATAAATGGCTTTACCAAAAGCAGTATCGTGTGCTATGACGATTTATAACAATGTCGACAAAGAAAATGGGAAATGGGTTTTCACACAGTTAGACGGTGTTATGTGGGACAATTCCAAAGCTAGAAATGTGAATACAAGTGGTATTGCAAATGCAGACGCTTTAAATTTAATTATTCCATTTGACGTAACTGTAATAGAAGGAAAGGAATACAAAGAGCCTAAAGAATGGAAAAGTAAACCAGAAAACTCATGGACGATACAAACAGGGGATATTATTGTAAAAGGCTTTGTAGATGATGTGATATTAAAGCACAGTGATTTAGAGAAAAAATATGATGAAGTTTATGTTGTGAATACCATAGACGCAAAAATATTTGGCTCAAAAAATATGTGGCATTGGGAAGTGGGTGCTAATTAAATGATTACAGCAAAAATAAATATCAAATTAGATACCCCACAAGAGATAATTCAAAAAAGAGGACTAGAACCAGGTGGACGTGTGCAAATGATTTTAGCAGATGAACTTGTGGCAAGAGGAGAAAGAAGAACACCAAGAAAAGAAGGGTTTTTAATCAATAGTGTAAACATACAAAATGGTGGGCAAGAAATCTATTATCCTGGACCATATGCTAGATATTTATGGTATGGCAAAGTAATGAAAGGAAAAGCACCTATGCAAGAAACAGACAGACCTTTGCAATACCAAGGAACATTAAGAGGAAAAGAATGGATTATTAAAACATGGCAAGATGAAAAGATTGCCATATTACAAACAATAGCAAGAGAAATAGGAATGAAGGTAGAATAAAATGATGAAAAGTGTTTCTAGTTATGTGATTGATTTTTTAAGAACATTTACAGATGAAAGCGGTGCGAATGTTGATGCAATATTCACTGATATTTTAGAAGGAGAACCAACTAATATGGCAGTGGCATCTTCTTCAAGCAATGTACTAAAAAGATATTTTTATGGCAAAAGACAATGTGAAAAAAATTTTACAATATATCTTTCAGAGTACAGTGGCTCTAATGTGGAAAGAAAACAAAATACAGCATTTGTTGAAAAATTAGAATATTGGGTAAATGAAAAAAATGCAAAAAGAGAATATCCTGAACTGGGAAAAAATAGAGAGTGTTTTTTTATAGAAGCTGCAAACGGGAGTTTGTATGAAACAGATAAAGATAATACAGGCATTTATATGCTACAAATAAAAGTGGTTTATACAGAAAGGAGCATTTAATATGGATAGTTTAGATAGATATGCAGAGGAAATTATAAGTAAAGATAAAATAACATTAAAAGAGTTTGTAACCGCCATGGGAGAAACTCCTAACAGTAGTTATACAGGGCAAGCATTGAAAGAAGATTTTATTATTGCTTTTGATACAACAGATGATAAAAAAGCAAATTTGCTTGATTTCCATGTGCTTTTCCAAACATTAACAGAAATGAATCCAGAGTATAGTTCATCTTCTGAAACCAAGTCTTATTTTTATAGGACAGATTCTACTACAAAAACAGGTACAGGTATTAAAATTGGTTTGAGCGGTGATGTATATTACGGCGACTTCGTTCAAAAATTTTTGCTGGATAAAAAATATGAAACAGGTAATAACGCTATTGTAAGATACCTTCTTATGAGTATGAAAACAGGAGAAGGTGAAGTTGGATTTGCTACTTGTATGGTAACAACAGACAGAGGCGGTAATGTACGACAAAATGCAACATTTAGCATTTCATTAGAAAGTACAGGAGGCACTCCTAAGAAATTTGTTTACAGTGAATTAAATAGCGATACAGTACCAGAAGAAAATCAAGCAGCATTTTCAGCAAAAAAAATGACAGCAAAAAAGGAGGGTGAAATTCAATGAATTTTGTACTAAATGGTAAAGAATACGAATTGGATTTGTTTGATGTCGATGTAGCAGAAAACTTTGATAAAGCTTTTTTAGAATTTTCTGAAAAAGCAACAGCGGAAGGAAAAAAAGAATACAAAAGCTTGTCTGAAGGAATGAAAATAGGTTGTGATATTATATTTGATTTCTTTGATAATGCATTTGGAAAAGGTACTGCAGAAAATATATTTGATGGGAAAAGAAATTATAAATTATGCTTAAATACATATAAAGAATGGAGTGACCAATATAACAAATTTATAGAAGAATTGCCAAAAGAATTGAATACTATATTATTACCATCAACAGCACAAAAAGCAAAAAAGGAACAGAAAAATGCTATACAAGAACTTGAGAAATTTAAAAGAGTTATTCAAGATAAAAATTCTTCCAAAGATGTATTAGAAGAAACACTGAATTTTATAAAAACACTTAAAGAACATATAGAACAAGAGGAAGTCCAAAATGAATAAGCAATTTAATATGCTTTTAGATGATTTGCCCAAGGAAATAAAAGGAAAAAGAATACATTATGATTTCAGAACATTGATTAAATATGAAATGCTTTTAAGAAATGAAGAATTGACGGAAAGTGAAAAAATTGAAAAAGCAATTAAACTATTTTATATTGATATGCCTGAAAATCTTCAGGAAGCAATAGAAGATTTGAATTGGTTTTATCAATGTGGCAAGCAAAGAAAAGGGGAAAAAAGCGAAAGCCAATCACCAGCATATGACTTTGCTTGTGATGATGAAATGTTATATTCTTCATTTTTTCAAGATTATGGTGTGAAATTAGATGATTTGACTGATTTACATTGGTGGTCGTTTATTGCTATGATGTCAGGACTGTCTGATAAAACCATATTTAAAACAGCGGTGGGTTATAGAGTTGCCGACACCAGCAAAATGTCAAAAGAAATGAAGGAACATTATGAGCGTTGCAAAGAAATTTTTGCTATCAATCAAAATAAAAATCAAAAATTTGAATCTATGGCAGATAGAAATATGGATTTTATATTGCGTATGAGAAAGAGAGTAAAAGACGCTCATAAACAAAAAAACAAAGAATAAAGCAAATACACAATAAGAGCCAGAGCCAGAGAGCCAGAGCCGTAAGGGATATAAAAAAATATCTTTTACGGCTCTTTTTTAATAAAGTGTGGTGATATAGAAAGTATGGCAGATGGAAGTATTATTATAGAAACTGGGCTTGATAATACGGGGCTGGAGCAAGGCATACAAGCAATGGAAAATGCAATGCAAAGAGCAGTAACTGAAATGCAGAATCAACTAAGGAATTTAGGAAATGATTCCAGAAGTAGCATAGAAACAGCAGCACAATCTGTTTCAAATTTACAAAGTGCAATGCAAAATGCTGGAGCAACAGCAGGACAACAATTATCAAGTTCTTTAGAACAAGCAGCACAAAACACAAGTCAAAATATTGATAATATAAGTGACTCTTTGCAGGATATGACTGAGCAGGCTGGGCAAGCTGGAGAAGAATTATCTCAAAATATAGGGGATTCTTTGGGAGATGTTGGAGATACCATAAATGAAAATGTCAGAGAGCCTCTTGAACAGTTAGGGGATACATTAGGCGGCTTAGATGATAGTCTAGGTGGACTGGGAGAGGGTTTAACAGAGCCTCTCGAAGATTTGCCTGAGCCGTTAGACGATGTGGAAAGCGGCTTGATACATATACGAGATGGTATAGAGGATATTGAAAGAATCAGCCCAAATGCTTTCGGTAGAAGTATCAGCGATATTGACAGAATGGACAGAGAACTGCAAGAGGCTGAAAAAAGTGCAGAAAGAGTAAGAGAAACTTTTTCAAAACTAGGCAGTCATGTTGTAGACGCTATGAAAAAAGCAGGTGCAGCCGCAACAGCAGCATTTGGTGTGGCAGTAGGTGCAGCTGTAAAAGTAGGTACTGACTTCGAAAGTGGTATGTCGCAAGTAGCTGCTACTATGGGCATTACAGTTGATGAAATTGCAGCAGGCAGTCAAGAATTTGAGTCACTCTCACAAGCAGCAAAAAATGCAGGTGCAACAACACAATTTAGTGCAACACAAGCAAGTGAGGCATTAAATTACCTTGCATTAGCTGGATATGACGCAGAAAAATCCATTACGGCATTGCCAACAGTATTAAATTTAGCCGCTGCTGGTGGTATTGATTTGGGTTATGCGTCTGATATGGTTACTGACAGTATGTCGGCATTAGGATTAAGTACAAACCAGTTAGAAGGGTTTGTTGACCAGCTTGCTAAAACATCGCAAAAGTCGAATACTAACATCGCTCAACTGGGTGAAGGTATACTGACAGTGGGTGGTACTGCGAAAGATTTAGCAGGTGGTACAGTAGAATTAAATACAGCATTAGGTATATTAGCAGATAATGGTATTAAAGGGGCTGAAGGCGGAACAGCATTAAGAAACATGATACTTTCATTATCTGCACCAACAGATACCGCAAGAAAAGCTATGGAAGAATTAGGACTTGAGGTATTTGACGCTGAAGGAAAATTACGCCCTTTAAACGAAACATTTCAAGACTTAAACAGTAAGTTAGGCGAAATGTCTGACGAAGATAGAATTAATGTATTAAATACAATGTTTAACAAAGTTGACTTGAAATCAGTCAACGCTTTACTTGCCAACAGTGGGGAACGCTTTGACGAATTAAGTGGATATATCAGAGATTCCGCAGGTGCTGCGGAAGAAATGGCTGAAACCATGAACGACAACTTGAAAGGCAAGCTGACGATATTAGGCAGTGCTTTAGAGGGACTGGGCATTGAAATGTATGAGGAGTTCCAACAGCCTTTGAAGGAGGCAGCTGAAACAGCAATTAAAAGTGTTGATTCTATTAGTGCAAGTTTGAAAAATGGTAAACTTTCAGAAAGTATGCAGACAGTAGCAAGGGGTATTGGTACGATTGTATCAAAGGCGGCAGAACTTGCTATTGGTGCATTACCTAAGCTGATAGATGGCTTTGCATTTCTGGTAGACCATGCTAAATTGTTGGGTACTGTTTTAGCAAGTACAGCTGGTGCAGTAGCAACATTTAAAGGTGCAATGCTCATCAATGATGTTGTGAAAAGCTGGAACGCAGCAGCAACAGCAGCGAGAATGTTCGGTGCTGGTATGACATCATCATTAACAGGTGCGCAAGCGGTTGTAGGTGGACTGACTGGTAATATCAGTAAACTAGGTGCAATTACAGCAGCTTTGGGTGGTCCTATGGGTGTTGGCGCATTAGCGATTGCTGGTGTGACCGCTGGTTTGATTGCTTTACACTTCGCTACAAATGATGAAGCAAAAGCCATGAAGGAAATGAAAGAAAGTACAGAAGAAGCAGCAAAAGAATTAGAGAACAGGACAGCAGCATGGGAAGAAATGCAAGAGGCTTCTAGAAAACAAATATCGCTTAATGCAGAAGAGATTGATTCTACAAAGGACTTAGTAGATGAATTAGAATCACTTGTTGATGAAAATGGAAAAGTTGGAGAAAACAAGGAAAGAGTAAAATTTATCACTGATAAAATTAACGAATTAGCTCCAGATAGTATTAAGTGGGTTGATGATGAAACAATCGCTTATCAAAAAGAAGCAGACGCAATTAAAAAGGCATTAGACCAGAAAAAGGCAGCAATGGCGATTAAAGAGTTGCAGGACGACAAAAGTACTGCACAAAAAAATATGAAAGAATCATTAGACCAACAGGTCGAATTGAGAAAACAAATAGAAGAAACAACAAAGAAATATTTGGAAACAACCGAAAAACTGGAAGAAGCAGATAAACGTGGAAGCGTAAACCAAGTAATAACTTTAACAAATCGAAAAAATGAATATGAAAAATATCTTAATGAAAAAAAAGAACTATTAGATAAAGAAGTAAAAGAGTATCAAACCTATGCAGAAGAGATTGATAATATTAACAAAGCTGAACAGGAGTATGCAAATGGAAATTATGAAGAAGTAGAACGTATACTTGGCAAAATGAATTTAGCTTATAAAGATGCAAGAACTGCTTCTATATCAGAATTACAACAACAAAGTGAAGAATTACAAGCAAAATATGACGCTTTGGCTGATACAATAGATGAAAATTCTAGTGATGTAGCAAAAAAAGCAAAAGAGGATATAAAAAATTTGCTTGATGAAACAAATCAAGAATTACAGTCAAGAATGGACGCTTTAGCAAAACAAATGGAGCAAGCTGGAATAAATGCTGTATTAGGTTTTGCAAGAGGTTTAAGAAGCAACGGAGGCGTTCAAGGTGCAATGAATGCTTGTTTATCTTTAGGAACTTCAGCAGTAAATGCTTTGAATAAATCATTAGATATTCATAGTCCTTCCCGAAAAGCCGAGAAATCTGGTAAAAACTTTGATGAAGGTTTTGCGATAGGTATAGAAAAGAACAAAGGTTTGGCTATTGAGAGTGTGGAAGACCTTGCAGAAAGTTCTTTAACTACAGCAATGGAACAAGCTGAAGAATACAAAGATATAGGCAATTTGTTCGGTGAAAATTATCTAGCTGGGTTAGAGGAAAAACTGGAAGCCACAATGGAACTGATTGAAAAAAATACAGATAAAACCATAAAGGCATACGAAAAAGCAATAGATGAAGAAACAGAATCAGCAATTCAAAGAAGAGAAGAACAAACAGACGCTAAAGTTGAGGCTTTACAAGAACAAATATCAAAGCTGAAAGATGTCAAAGATAAAGGACAAAAAGAGGCTAATAAAGCAGAAATAAAGGAATATGAAGACCAGATTAAGCGTTTAAAGGATAGCTCTAAAAAAGATATAGCAAGAATTAAAGATGAAGCAAAAGAAAAAAAAGATGCATACAAAAAAGGTATGCAGGAAATAGAAAAAGCTGGGCTTGATGTTATCAAAAAGGCTACCAGCGACATTGAAAAAGAATACGAAAGTCGAAAAGATAGCATTGTAGAAAAATATCAAAGCCAGAAAGACGCAATATTGTCTATACAAGATAATTTATATTCAAAAACTTCTGAATATGGTGAACTGTTCCATTATGATGATGAAACAGGAGAAATGCTTCTAAATGATTTGACAGAAAATACAAAAGCTGTAAATCAGTATTACGATTCATTGGAAAAATTAAGTAATATAGATGGCATTTCAGACAGTTTTGTAAAAATGATTGCGACAGAATATGACGTCGAGGAAGGTACAAAAATAATCAATGAACTCTTGAAAATGGGTGATACCAGGTTACAGGCTTATGCGTCAGAATGGGATAAATTACAAGAAATGTCAAGTCAAAGGTCTAAGCAATTTTTAGACAATGAATTGAGTGTAATAGATACTTCATTCAATCAGGAAATGAACAGATTAAAGAATGATTTGCCTGAAATAACAAGGCAAGCGTTAACCGATTCTGTTAATGAAATTGCTACTGTTTTCCCTGAAAAATATGCCGAATTGATACAGCTAGACCCTGAGTTTTTTAACAATATGGTAAATACCCTAAATGCTGAAATATTGGGTAATTTATCAGAACAAGAAGGCATTGTTGTACCAATTAAAGCAGTAGCCGAGGATTTCTCGGAAGAAGTAACAAAACAAGTGCCAGGTATACAAGAAGCAGGTTCGGAAGCTACCATTGCTTTAGGTGAGCAGATAGGAAAAGACGGTAAAGAGGTTGTTTCAGAGGCGGACGATGTTGGTAACGACACCGTAAAAGCATTAGAAAGCCATGAACCAGAATTTCAACAAGTAGGCGAAAAATACATGGATAGACTGATAGACGGTATGCAAAGTAAATGGGGTACTGCTGTTGGTGTAGCACATGAAATCGCAGAAAGTCTAAAAGAAGAATTAGAAGATGTTGCAAGTTTTTCTATGAGAGATACAGAAGACGCAATGTCTGCAAGAAGTTTAATGGAAAGTGCAGAACCAGCAATGATAAGTAGACTGTATGAAAGTATGGTTGATAGCATTGGTTTCTATCAAAGCAGATTAGCAGCCACAAGCACAAGCTATATTACAAATAATGAATCAAGCAGAGTGGAAAACAATATGGGGGATGTGAATTTCAACATAGCCGAAGTAAAAGGCGAAAATGCAGACAGAAGTATTAAAAAAATGATGGAACAGGCTGAATTTTACAGAATACAAAAACGATTGGCGGTAGGGGTGAAATAGTATGAGATTAAAAGAAATGACAGAACCGTATTTTATATTTAAAGGAATCAATAGTAAAGGTATGAGATTACTGATATCATCCATGCCCAATGTGATAAAGCCTAAAAGACGCACTACAACCATTACAATACCTGGCAGAAATGGCAACGAAACAGAAGACAGCGGTACATATGAAGGTTATACACTTTCTATTGGGTGCGGTGTAGAGAATATCACACAATCCGAACTGGATAAGCTGTGGGAATGGTTGGACGGTTCAGGGGATTTGATACTCTCTACAGAACCGTCCAAAATATACAAGGCTAGGATAGATGGTGAAATTGCACTTTCTGATATGTATTGGGTGTTCCAAAATTTTTTAATACAGTTCGATGTAGAGCCTTTTAAATATTCGGTCAATGCAGTAAATGACTTTATGGTTATGACAAAAAGAGGCACGTTATACAACAAGGGTACATATTATTCTGAACCGATTATAAAACTATATGGCACAGGTACGTTGAGTATCAATATAAACGGTACAGATTACAGTTGCAGAAATGTAAGCGACTATGTGACAATCAATACCCCTATGCAAATGGTGTATAGGGGTGGTGTCAATATGAATAGTCAATATTTAGCAAGAAAATTTCCTACATTATTAAAAGGGGAAAATAATATTTCATTTTCAAGTAATGTTACAAAGGCAGAAATAGAACCTAATTGGAGGTGGTTGTAATTGGCTAAAACATATAATGTCATGAAAATAAATGTAAAAGATGATATTACAAGTTTGCTTACGGCAAAAGAGGAAGATTTGAATAGCCGTTATTTAGATGTGTATTTAATGGACGATGGTATTCCTATAGACTTGACAGGGCATGAGGTTAGAATATACGGCAGAAAGCCAGACGGCACAAGTTTTTTTAATGATGGTGAAATTACAGACGCTGTAAATGGGCGGTGTCAGTTTCCAATTACCAGTCAAGCACTTGCTGTCGCAGGAACTTTGAAAGTTGAAATTTCAATATGGCAGAACAATGAAAGAATATTAACAACGCAAACGTTTGATATATTTGTAGCACCTAAAATACGAAATGATGATGATATAGAAAGCAGTAACGAATTTGGTGCGCTGGTGATACTTTTCCAAAAACTGTATGATTTTATTGCAGATGTGACAGAACTGTTGAATCTGGTAGGACAGCCAGCAGATACAGGGGGTACGACACTAGAAGGTACTGTTATGGCAAAGATAAATAGATTGATGAGTGTTGCGGGAACGGATAATGCTTGGAAAATAAAGAGCTTGCAACATGGTGAAGTAGATAGAGGAGCTAGTAGTGGAAGTAATAAACCAAGATATATTACAGTAAATAGTGTTAATGTTGAAAAATCTATACTTTGGTCATTTTTTCTTTCAAATAAATCATATTCTAGTGTTGGTGGTGCGATTCTACGAGAAAATCCAACATTGCTTAATCATAATACAATTCAGCAATATCCTATAAGTAATGCTAATTGTAATGGATTTTATTATTATTTATTAGAGTTTGAATAAATAAAGGAGGTTTTTACAATGAGATATGCGCAAATTGATGATAATGGTATTTGCTTTGCAGATTCCTATTTATCGGGTGAAGTTCATGCAGACAATATGATACCATTAAATGAAAATGCAGTTTCACCATTAGGCAAAAAATATAACAATGGTGTATGGATAGATGTAGAACAACCACAGCTACCAAAAACAGAAAGCGACACAGAAATCATTATGCAAAGTATTACAGAATTAGAATTGCAAGGACTAGAAGCAAAGCAGGAAAGAGAATTACTTGCACAACAAATGACTGATTTAGAATTAGCAATATTGGAAAGGGGTAACGCAAATGTATGAAATATTAAAAGAAAGGTATAAAAAGAATTTTGTTAGAAAAGACCAACTTTTAAGATATGTCGCATTAGGTAAAATTACACAGCAAGAATATCAGCAAATAATACAAAACGAATCAGATAAGGAAGTTATAGTATGATAACAATACACGATAAAAAAGAAAGAAATTTTAATACATTAGGATTGGGTATACTACACCCTACACAATGTATCATTACAGAAGAATTAAACGGATTGTATGAAATGGAACTGGAACACCCTTATGATGTACAGGGAACATGGAAGTATTTGACAATACAGAATATTATATATGCTCCTACACCAGACGGGGAACAGCCTTTCAGAATCTATCGCACCAATCCAGATATGGATACTGTAAAGGTATATGCAAGACATATTTTTTATGACTTGCTTGACAATATTATACTGTATTGCGATTTCCCTTTTGGAACAACTGCAAAAGAAACATTGCAAATTATGGCTGACAATTTGGAACTATCTCAAGGATTTTCATTTTACACAGATGTCAATGACAATATGCCGGGAAATTACACACTGAATAAAATAAACGGTGTAGAAGCATTGATTGGTCCTTATAAACCTCAAAATGAAATTCAGTTTGAAAATAGAAGTTTTATTTCAAAGTTTAAAAGTGAAATCATAAGAGATAAATTTCAAATATCAATGGTGAAGTCAAGAGGACAAAATAGAGGTTTTGAATTGCGATATGGTAAAAATTTGCTGGGGTTACAGGTGGACGAGGATTGCAGTGATATTATTACTAGAATTTATCCATTCGGCAAAGATGGAGAAATGCTATCTAAAAAGTATATTGACAGTACACGGGTAAAAGATTATGTCTATCCTAAAAGTGTAGCAATTGTATATCAAGATGCTGTATTTCCAGAAAACAATGGCACAGATGAAGAAATTGACGAAGAATATGAAAAAGAAAAAGATATGATATTGGAATCTTTTGTTGATGTTACTTTTATGCTGGATAAGCCTGATATTCCTCAAAGAAATATCATTGTTGATTTTCAAATACTTTCCCGATTGGATAGCTACAAAGATTATAAGCATTTAGAAAGTATTTATTTAGGCGATACGATTAAAATTGTAAATGATATTATGAATTTTGAGGAAGAAGCAAAAGTAATTTCTTATACTTGGGACGCTATTGAACAAAAATATAATAGTATGGAGTTTGGCAATTCAAAAGCAGTTTTAACAAGTTTTATAGATGGTGGAGGTTTTTCTGCTACAAATGGTACTGTAATAAAATAAAGTATGTTTTATGTGTAAAAAGGAGGTTGGAAAATGAAAAAAATCAACTGGAAAATTAGAGTAAAAAATCCATATTTCTGGTTTGGGTTAGTTGCGATTGTGTTAGCAGCAGTGGGTGCAAAACCAGAAATGTTTACAAGTTGGACAATACTTATAACACAATGTAAAAGTCTTTTGAGTAATCCTTTTGCGTTGGGGTGTGTAGTCGTTGCAGTTGTAGGTTATATCAATGACCCTACCACAGAAGGCATTGCAGACAGTAAACAAGCATTAACATACAATAAGCCTAAAAAGGATTGAAAAAAATGAAAAAAATAGGAGGTAAATTATTATGAAAAAAATAGCAATGTTATCACAGCCTATGGGCGGAAAAACAGAAAAGGAAATTTTACAAACAAAAGAAAAAGCTGTAGTAATTTTAGCAGAAAAAGGCTATAAATTAGCAAACACTTACTTTAATTTTGATGATGAACAACTTTTAAAAAATAAAGGAGTAAAAAATATCCCTTTGTATTACCTCGCAAAATCTCTTGAAGAAATGTCAAAATGTCATGCAGTATATTTCTGTAAAGGATGGGAAAATGCAAGAGGTTGCAAAATTGAACATGAAACAGCAAAGGCATATGGATTAAATATGATTTATGAAAAGGATTAAGGTGATATTTTGAACATACAACAATGTATTTTAAAAAATAACGACTGCTATAAAAGTGGCAAATCAATGAAAGTAAAAGGTATCATGGTACATTCTACAGGGGCAAACAACCCCTATTTAAAAAGATACATACAGCCAGATGACGGGAAACTAGGTAAAAATACAAATGGAAATCATTGGAATCAATCCAAGCCAGATGGTAGAAGTGTTTGTGTTCATGCCTTTATAGGAAAACTGCAAAATGGAGAAATAGCAGTTTATCAAACACTACCTTTTGATATAAGAGCCTGGCATTGTGGTGGTAGTGGAAATGATGGCTATATTGGTTTTGAAATTTGCGAGGATAATCTTCAAGACGAAACATATTTTAAACAGGTATATCAAAAAGCGATTGAGTTTTGTGTATACCTCTGTAAAGAATTTCATTTAACAGAAAAAAATATTATTTGCCATGCAGAAGGTTACAAAATGGGGATTGCTTCGAACCATGGTGATGTGATTCATTGGTTCAGCAAACATAATGTTACAATGAACGATTTTAGAAAAGAAGTACAAAATCGTTTAGAACAAAAGAAAGAAGGTAAAGAAATGCTATACAATTACATGGACGAAAATATGCCAGAGTGGGCAAAGCCTACCATACAAAAGCTAATTGATAAAGGCGCACTCAAAGGCAATGAAAAAGGAGAATTGATGTTGACCGATGTCATGTTGAGGATATTTGTTGCTAATGATAGAATGGGGCTATATGATAAATAGGAGGGACGATATGGACAGTTTTATTTCATGGGTAGGAGGCAAAAAACAGTTAAGAGGGGAAATTGTAAAAAGATTCCCCCAAAATATAGATAGATATGTTGAAGTATTCGGCGGTGCAGCATGGGTATTATTTTATGCAGAAAAACACGCAAATGAAGAAATTTACAACGATATTAATGGGGAACTAGTTAATTTGTTTCGCATGGTAAAGTATCACCCCAATGCTGTAGCAGAAGAATTGAAATTTACACTCAATGCAAGGCAGACATTTGAAGAATACAAAATAAATAAAGGTATGACAGAAATACAAAGGGCTGCAAGGTTTTACTACTTAATTAGAACATCTTACGGTGCAAATACGCAACAGTATGGTAAAAAGAACAGAAGTACATACAATTTTATAAATGATATAGAAAAAATACAACAAAGGCTTTTAAGAGTGGTAATTGAAAATAAAAATTTTAGTGAATTACTAGAGCAGTACGACAAAGAAGCTACACTTTTTTATTGTGACCCACCTTATTACAAATCAGAAAAAAGATATATAAAAGATATTGTATTTAGAAAGCAAGAACACATATTGCTTCATGAAAAACTTTGTAATATAAAAGGCAGATTTATACTAAGTTATAACAATGATGATTTTATAAAAGAATTGTATAAGGGGTTTAATATACAAGAAGTAGAAAGAGGAAATAATTTGAGTAGTT